>Ga0209292_1003876_pt1 | contig 16206 bp, 12 predicted proteins | sample GOMGulsemesocosm_2_FD_184634 | JGI IMG/M metagenome (GOLD analysis project Ga0209292, IMG submission 184634) | Methane-oxidizing microbial communities from mesocosms in the Gulf of Mexico - GOM9C Gulf of Mexico (SPAdes) (version 2) | ecosystem: Environmental > Aquatic > Marine > Cold seeps... | reverse complement strand
GAATTGTAAATTCTTTATAATTTAGAACTCTATCCTTAACAGCAATGTTACTTTCGTCTTTTCTCTCAAACTCTTTAAATCCTCCTATTTTTCCCATAATTTAAAACTTAAGCTGTTAATTTGTTTAGGTTATCTTCTGTTATTCTTTGTAAGGCCTTTTTGTAGTCTTTCGGAAATACTTTGATAAAGTCTTTTTTTGTATTGTTCCAGTTGTTCAATATATCTTTTGCTAATTCGCTATTTGTATATTTCAAGTGCTTTTCGATTTGTTCTTTTAAATCCTCAAAATCATCTGTAGATAAAGGATCTAAATCCACCATTTCTAAGTTGCATAACTCAGATTCAAAGTTTTTCTTTTGATCATATATATATGCAATTCCACCACTCATTCCTGCAGCAAAATTCCTTCCTGTTTCACCAAGAACAACTACTTTTCCTCCAGTCATATATTCACACCCATGATCACCCAAACCTTCTACAACAGATGTAATTCCAGAATTACGAACGGCAAAACGCTCACCTGCAATACCATTTATATAAGCTTCACCAGAAACTGCTCCGTAAAAACAGACATTACCAACAATTATATTGTCTTTTGCTTTAAAAGTTGCTTCGTTTGGTTTTTTAATGATAATTTTTGCTCCAGATAAGCCTTTACCTAAATAATCATTGGTTTCTCCATCAACTTTTAAGGTAATTCCTTTGGTAGCAAATGCTCCAAAACTTTGTCCAGCTGAACCTTTAAAATTTAAGTTTATGGTGTCTTCTGGTAAACCTTCATCTCCATATAGTTTTGAGATTTCATTACTTATAATTGCACCTAGAGTTCTATCAGTATTTTGAATTTTATAATTCAACGTAGTTTTCTCTATATTGTTGATGGCAGATTTTATGTTGTTAAAAATTTGTAGGTCTAATACATCTTCTAAATGATGATCTTGTGTCTCTGAATTAGATAATGCGGTCGTTTTTCCCATATCTGGTTGATGTAATATGGCACTAATATCTACACCTTTAGCCTTGTAATGCTCTACTGCTGGATTTGCATTTATTTTCTGTGATTGTCCAACCATTTCTTTTAAAGTTCTAAATCCTAATTGTGCCATGATCTCTCTCAATTCTTCTGCTACAAAATGCATGAAATTGATTACCTGTTCAGGTTTTCCTTTAAAGTTCTTTCTCAATTCAGGATCTTGAGTGGCAATACCAACGGGACATGTGTTTAAGTGACAGGCTCTCATCATCACACATCCAGAAGCCACCAATGGAGCTGTTGCAAAACCAAATTCTTCGGCTCCTAATAAACAAGCAATTGCAACGTCTCTTCCGGTTTTTAATTGACCATCACATTCTAAAACAACTCTACTTCTTAAGTTGTTTAAAACTAATGTTTGTTGTGCTTCTGCCAATCCGAGTTCCCAAGGTAAACCGGCATGTTTTAAAGAAGTTAGTGCTGATGCTCCAGTCCCTCCATCAAATCCAGAAATTAATATCACATCTGCTTTTGCTTTAGCGACACCAGCAGCAATAGTGCCAATACCAACTTTTGAAACTAGTTTTACATTAATTCTAGCTTCTCTATTTGCGTTTTTTAAATCGAAAATAAGTTGTGCTAAATCTTCAATAGAATATATATCATGGTGTGGTGGTGGTGAAATTAATCCAACATAAGGCGTTGAATTTCTTACTTCAGCAATCCAAGGCAATACTTTTTCTCCAGGTAATTGACCACCTTCACCAGGTTTTGCACCTTGTGCCATTTTTATTTGAATTTCTTTAGCGTTGGTTAAATAGTTACTTGTAACTCCAAATCTACCAGAGGCAACTTGTTTGATTGCGCTATTTTTCCAATCACCATTGGCTTCTTTTTTAAAACGACTTTTATGTTCTCCTCCTTCTCCAGAATTACTTTTTCCACCGATTTTATTCATTGCTAAAGCTAAATTCTCATGCGCTTCTTGACTGATAGACCCGTAAGACATTGCACCCGTTTTGAATCGCTTTACAATTTCTGTCCAAGGCTCAACTTCATCAATAGAAATGGGGTCTAAATTATTAAACTCAAATAGACCTCTTAATGTCATTAAGCTTTTTGATTGGTTGTTTATTTTTTCAGAATACTCTTTATAACTTTCGTAGCTTTTTGTTCTAACTGCTTGTTGTAGTTTCGAAACGGTTGTTGGATTGAACATGTGTTTTTCTCCATTTCTTCTCCATCTATATTCTCCTCCGATTTTTAAATCCAAAACACTTTTATACTCTTCTTTTTTAAAGGCATTGTCAAATCTCTTTTGAATGTCTTTGTCTAAAACTACCAGTCCAATTCCGCCAATTCTTGAAGGTGTGTTCGGAAAATATTTATTGATAAATGCTTTTTTTAACCCAAGTGCTTCAAATATTTGGGAAGCTCTATAAGAATGTAAAGTTGATATACCGATTTTATTCATAATTTTTAAAATACCTTTTCCAATTGCGGTATTAAAATTCTGAACAGCTGTTTCTTCATCAAGACCTGTTATTACTTTGTCTTTTACTTGATTTGCAATAATCTCATTGACTAAATAGGGATTAATAGCACTTGCTCCATATCCAAATAATGTTGCAAAATGATGTGGCTCTCTTGCTTCTGCAGTTTCGATTACAATACCAAATTTTGATCTCTTTTGTAGTCTATTTAAAGAATGATTGATGTATGAACAAGCTAATAACGCAGGAATTGGTGCATTTTGTTTATCAACATTTCTATCCGAAAGAATAACAATATTTGCGCCTTCATTCACCGCTTTTTCACACAGAATAAGAATATTATCTAATGCTTCTTCTAAACCATTTACTCCTTTAGAAATAGGATATAAAATTGGAATAGTTACAGACTTGTAATCGGGATGCTCAATGTTTTTTATTTTATCTAAATCCTCATTTGAAATCACAGGGTTTTGAATTACTAATTTTTTTGCTTGCTCAGGAATTACATCAAAAACATCTCTATCTCCACCAATAGCTAAACTAATATCGGTAATGATTTCTTCTCTAATTCCATCTAACGGGGGATTGGTGACTTGAGCAAACAACTGTTTGAAATAGTTGTATAATAATTGAGGGTTGTCTGATAATACCGCCAATGGAGTATCTGTTCCCATAGAGCCAATTGCTTCTTTACTATGCGTTGCCATTGGATTGATAAGGGTAGAAATATCTTCCATTGTATATCCAAAGGCTCTTAATCTTGTTTTGTAGTTGGTTGGTTCTAAAGGACACATGTTTCCGGTGTACGGAACTTCAGATAACGGTAAAATGTGTTCAGTAACCCATTCTTTATATGGATGTTTAGAAACAATTGAAGTTTTAATTTCTTCATCTTCTATGATTCTACCAGCATTCATATCTACTAAAAACATTTTCCCAGGCTCTAGTCTACCGTGTTTCTCAACATTTTCTGGTTGTATTTCTACTACACCAATTTCTGATGACATAATTACAAATCCGTCTTTTGTGACTGTATATCTCGATGGTCTTAACCCGTTTCTGTCTAACAAAGCTCCAATATAATTCCCATCAGTAAAAGGAATCGAAGCTGGTCCATCCCAAGGCTCCATAATACAAGAGTTGTATTTATAAAAGGCCTTTTTGTCTTCACTCATAGTTTTGTGTTTTTCCCAAGCTTCAGGAACCATCATCATCATTACTTCTGGTAAAGATCTACCGGTCATTAATAACAATTCAACAACCAAGTCCATAGAAGCTGAATCTGACATGCCATCACTTACAATTGGGAAAATTCTTTTAATATCGCCTCCAAACAAGTCACTTTTCATGATTTCTTCTCGGGCTTTCATTCTGTTTACGTTTCCTCGCAACGTATTAATCTCTCCGTTATGACACATGTATCTAAACGGTTGTGCTAATCCCCAAGCAGGAAATGTATTGGTAGAAAAACGTTGATGTACCAAAGCCAATCTGGTAACCACATCTTTTTCTTTTAAATCTAAATAGTATGCTCCAATATCTTCAGGAATTAATAAACCTTTATATATTAAGGTTGTGGTAGAGAAACTAGGTAGGTAAAAGTAATTACTTTGTGATAATTTTGATTTTGAAATATTGTGTTCTGCAATTTTTCTAGCAGCAAATAGTTTTGCATTGAATTGTAAATCTGTTAATTCCAATTCATTTTTATCAACAAAAAGTTGTTTGATTGTTGGTTCAGTTTCTGATGCAATTTCTCCCATGTTTGTTGAATCAACAGGGACATCTCTCCATCCAATAATTCGTAAACCTTGTTTCTTTATTTCTTCTTCTAAGATTGTAGTGCAATACGTACTTTGATTTAAACTTTTTGGTAGAAACACCATTCCAACTCCGTATTCTTTTGGTTGTGGTATTATAAAATCACAAACACGTTTGAAGAAATCATGCGGAATGTCAATTAATATTCCTGCACCATCACCAGTTCTTCCATCAGAACTTACCGCTCCTCGATGTTCTAGTTTTACTAGTATTTCTAATGCATTATGAATGATTGTATTTGATTTTTCTCCATTTAAATTACAGATAAACCCTGCTCCGCAATTGTCTCTTTCAAATTCGGGTAAATATAAACCTTGCTGCTTCATGACCTGTTGAATTATATTTACAAATATACGCAATACGTTGAGTATAATTCAATGAATTGACTATAACGTTGTAGTGTTTCTTTTAATATTGAGTTTAAGTTGAATTATATTAAATATATGATAATTTAAGTTGATTGTATTGTGAGATGTTTAATTTTATGCATAAGGATTTGCATGATTGGTAATTTTCATGCAAATCCTTGATTACTGTTCTTTATTAATTTAATGTTCGTTTAATCTAAAATCCGAATAGGCTTTCATCCCGTGTTCATGACTGTCTAGGCCGTCTATTTCTTCTTTTTCTGAGACTCTGATGCCAATTGTAATTTTTAAAATATAAATGATTACAAATGATGAAACGATACAGAAAGCAGCATAAGAACCAATCCCTATTAGTTGGCTAGTAAGTTGCTCCCAACTTGCCAAATCTCCAAAAAGCCCAACGGCTAAAGTTCCCCAAATACCACAAACTAAGTGAACTGCAATTGCCCCAACAGGATCGTCTAGTTTGATTCTATCAATCAAAGAAACTGCAAAAACAATTATAGCGCCTCCAATTGCTCCAATGCAAATGGCATCAGTTGGCGACATTTGATCTGCTCCTGCAGTAATGCTAACTAGTCCTCCTAATATTCCATTTAAAAACATGGTTAAATCAAAATTCTTATACAGAGCTGTTGAAACAAAAAATGACACAATACCTCCAGCTGCTGCTGCTAAACAAGTAGTAACTAAGGTTAATGAGGTTGCTCCAGGTTCGGCAGATAAAACAGAGCCTCCGTTAAAGCCAAACCATCCTAGCCAAAGAATTAAAACCCCTGCTGTTGCTAACGGAATATTATGACCTGGAATAGCTTGTGGTTTCCCATTTTTGAATTTTCCAATTCGTGCACCTAATAACCAAACAGCAACTAAAGCGGCCCATCCTCCGACAGCGTGTACTAATGTAGATCCTGCAAAATCATAAAATGGAGTTTCTAGTGTTTGTAAAAATCCTCCGCCCCATTTCCAGGATCCAGCGATTGGGTACACAAATCCGACATAGATAATTGTAAAAATCATAAATGGGATTAGTTTCATTCGTTCTGCTACTGCTCCAGAAACGATGGTTGCTGCGGTAGCTGCAAACATTCCTTGAAATAGAAAGTCTGTCCAATAGGTGTATCCTTCATTGTATGCTAAATCTAACGTTCCTTCTGCTGTCAATGGAGAATCTAATCCAAAGCCTGCAAATCCGAAAATACCAGAAGAACCTTCTGCGAAACCTGGATACATTAAGTTGAATCCAACTAAGGCATATAATAATAATCCAACTGTGATGATAAAGATATTTTTAAATAAAATATTAATTGTGTTTTTTTGTCTTGTTAAGCCGATTTCTAACAATGCAAACCCTAAATGCATAAAGAAAACCAGTGCAGTACAGATCATCATCCATACATTGTTTATAGTAAGTAATTCCATGTTGTTGTTATTTTAAAGTTTTTGCTCCTTTTTCTCCCGTTCTTATTCTGTAGCATTCGCTAATTTCTGATACGAAAATTTTTCCATCACCAACTTCTCCTGTTGCTGCTGATTTAAGTATTGTATCAATGGTGACTTCTTCAAAATCATCATTAACAATAATGGATAAATACCTGCGTTGAATGTCACTTGTGCTATAACTGACACCACGATATACATGGCCTTCTTTTTCATTCCCTAAGCCAGTTACATCCCAATAGGAAAAGAAATTTACTCCTACTTCATGTAATGCTTTTTTTACAGCGCTAAATTTTGATTTTCTAATAATTGTTTCTATTTTTTTCATGAATAAATGATTTAAGTTTTAAAATGAATAAACGGCAGCTACTGTTAAGCCAGTGATGCTTTCTTTTCCTCCAGTAAATAATATGTCATTAGATGTGTCATATCTTATCTCTGTGATTATTTTTAAATTTTCAGATAAAGTTGAGTTTCCTGTTAATGTGAAGGCAGAAATATTTTTGTCATTACCATTAGAAGTAGTCGTAAAAAATTCTGGTCTAAGACCTAATGAAAAAGTTTCATTGAGTGCTTTTTGTAAATAAAATGCAATTCCATAATAACCAGCATCTGCATCTTCTGAGTTCGCATACGCTGCATTTATCCCTAAATTAAATGTTTTAGTAATGTCGAATCCTCCAGTGTAATCAAGATATAAAACATCTTTAAACCCAAATCCGTCAGCGCCATAAGCTAGATTAAAGAATTGCCCTTTATATCCAGTTTGTAATCCTAATTGATAATTATCGGAAGAACTGTTTGAACCCGAAATTACTCCATGTGGATTTGTTATTGCAAGCATAAAAGATAGATCTTCTGAAGCTGTATAGTCTATTTTTAATCCAGTATGAGAAAAAGGCCCTGCATTGAATAAGTAAGATACAGAGTAATTAAAGTTCCCCGTAGGTGAAATTACTTCGTAGCCATAAAAAGTATTAAACTGTCCTAATGTGAATTTTACAGTTTCTGAAGCTTGATAATAAGCGTATAATTGATTTATGGCGCCTGTGTATGCATTTGCAGCATTTGATCTTGGTCCAAATGCCAAGTCAGCTACAACTCCAGTTTTTCCCTTTTCATATGAAAATATTGTATTAGCCATTCCTAAACCAAAACCATTTGCAGTAACATCAGAAAGTATTCCGTTGGTCCCTATTGCTGAAGTTGATAAATTTGTTGAGTAATAAGTGTCAACACTTCCTGTAAGTGTGAGTTTAATTTCGTCTTTTTTTTCTTGTCCAATTAGTTGGAAAGAGTTTGCTAATAGAAGTGTAAAAATGATTTTCCTCATGATGATTGTTTTTTTGTTTGTAGTTGTATTTTAAACTGTTAATTTTCAGTCAAATGTAGAAGTAAAATTGAGTATAAAAAAAAGAGAGGCTTAGCGAAAACGATGTAGAAAAATTATTAGCATCAAAAAAAGGGGGGTCTATTTCCGTATATGATAAATTTGATCCAATAAAGGGGGTTTTTTTTAGGGGTTGATTATTTTTTATGCTATAATTATTAATTTAATAAAAATGTGTTTTTTTGAAAAAAAACTTTTTTGTTGTAGTTTTGTGATATGAAATACCCTTTTAATTATGTTGTAGAAATACAATATTTAGGATTTAGATTTCATGGATGGCAGAAGCAAAAGAATGTGAAAACCTTACATGAGATGATTGATAAAACCTTGTTTTTTGTTTTTAATGGTGAGCGTTGTAAGTCTCTTGGAATTGGAAGAACAGACGCAATGGTTTCTGCTAATAACTATTTTTTTCAGTTATTTTTAGAGAAAGAGGTTGATGAAAAATGGTTTATACAATTTTTTAATGAAAATTTACCTCCAGATATTAGAGCATTAAGCATTAGGAGAACACCAGTGGGGTTTGATCTAATTGGTTGTCCTAAAATTAAAGAATACCATTATTATTTTTCTTTCGGAGAGAAAACACATCCTTTTGCAGCTCCTTTCATGGTGAATATGGTTGGAAATTTAAATATTGAGGTGATGCAAAAAGGCGCTCAACTTTTTCAGGGAGAGCATTATTTTCATAAATATTGTACAAAACCATCAGTCAGTACAATTTTTAAAAGAACTATTGATTCTTGTGAAATAGTTGAAAACACAGAGTTTACAGCTAGTTTCTTTCCAAAAAACAGTTATGTTTTAAAAGTAAGAGGAAAAGGTTTTTTGCGTTATCAAATTAGATTGATGATGGGAACACTCTTTGAATTAGGAAAAGGAAATTGTGATTTAGTCTTTATAGAAGATTCCTTAAAAGAAGACAATGATAAAAAATATTTAAGACACAATTCTTTTTCTTCTGGATTGCAATTGTATAAGGTAGAATTACAGATGTAGTACAAAAAAAGCCCACTACAAAGTGAGCTTTTTTTTTATATCTATTAGTAAAACTATCCTTTAATTAATGTTCTTGAAATTACTATTTTCTGAATTTCAGAAGTTCCTTCATAAATCTGAGTAATTTTTGCATCACGCATTAAACGTTCTACATGGTATTCTTTTACAAAACCATTACCACCATGAATCTGAACGGCTTCAACTGTGTGTTCCATAGCAACTTTAGAAGCATATAATTTAGCCATAGCGCTAGACATGTCGTAATTATTTCCTTGGTCTTTGTCCCATGCGGCTTTCATTACTAAATGACGAGCAGCAGTAATTTCGGTGTACATATCTGCTAATTTAAAAGCAATTGCTTGGTGATTACAAATTTCTGTTCCAAAAGCTTTGCGTTCTTTAGAGTATTTTAAAGCAAGTTCGTAAGCACCGGCAGCAATTCCTAAAGCTTGTGCAGCAATACCGATTCTACCACCAGAAAGTGTTTTCATTGCGAATTTGAATCCGAAACCATCTTCTCCAATTCTATTTTCTTTCGGGATTTTTACATCGTTAAATTGTAATGTATGTGTATCACTTCCTCTGATTCCTAATTTATCTTCTTTTGGTCCGACATGAAAACCTTCTGTACCTTTTTCAACGATAAAAGCATTGATTCCTCTATGTCCTTTTTCTTTGTCTGTTTGAGCAATTACTAAATATACATCAGCTCTACCGCCACTAGTTATCCAGTTTTTTGTCCCGTTTAACAGGTAATGATCTCCTTGATCTATAGCTGTTGTGCTTTGAGAAGTCGCATCAGATCCTGCTTCAGGTTCAGACAAACAGAATGCGCCAACAAATTCTCCAGTAGCTAATTTTGTTAAGTATTTTTGCTTTTGTTCCTCAGAAGCATAGGCCTCTAGTCCGTAACAAACTAAAGAATTATTAACAGAAACAATAACAGAGGCAGAAGCATCAATCTTAGAAAGCTCTTCCATGATCAACACATAAGAAATAGCGTCCATTCCGCTTCCTCCATATTTTGGGTCGACCATAATACCTAAAAAACCTAGATCTCCCATCTTTTTTACTAACTCGTTTGGGAATTCTTGTTTGTTATCTCTTTCAATAACGCCAGGTAGTAATTCTGTTTGAGCAAAATCACGAGCAGCGTCTCTAATCATCAAATGCTCTTCGGTAAGGTTAAAATCCATTATGTCTTATTGTTATATTCGTAAAAAATGTCTCCAAAGATACGTTTTTAGTAGTGAATTATCAGTAAACTTTTGTTATTTTTACCGATATGCATAGTAAATTAGTGAAAATTATTGGATTAATGTCTGGAACATCATTGGATGGGTTGGATATTGTTTATGTAGAATTTGATGTGGATAATTATGAGAACTTCAAAATGCTACATTCAGAAACAACATCATATACAAATAAGTGGAAGGGGAAATTAGCTTCTGCTATTGGATTTTCTAAAAATGAGTTGCAACAAATTGATATTGAATATGGTCACCTTTTAGCTGTAAGAGTAGCGGATTTTATTAAAAAAAATGCGATTAAAGAAATTGATTTTATAGCATCACATGGGCATACAATTTTACATCAACCAGATAAGGGGGTCACGTTGCAAATTGGGAATGGTCAAGTATTGTCTAGTAAAACGAACTGCAAGGTTATTTGTGATTTTAGAACTCAAGATGTGCTATTTGGAGGTCAAGGTGCTCCACTTGTCCCAATAGGAGATGAAATGTTGTTTCCAGAATTTGATGCCTGTTTGAATTTAGGAGGGTTTGCAAATGTTTCGTTTAAAGAAAATGACAAGAGAATTGCTTTTGACGTCTGTCCGGTTAATATTGTGTTGAACTATTATGTTAAAAATCTTGGTTTAGAATATGATGATGCAGGGTTTATTGCTTCAACAGGAACTATAAATAAACAATTGTTAACTGATTTAAATCAATTAGAATTTTATCAGAAAAAACACCCTAAATCCTTAGGGTTAGAATGGGTAAAGGAAGAAATATTTCCTTTGATAGATTCCAGTAAATTTGATGTCAAAGATGTTTTAAAAACTGTTGTTGAACATGTTGCTTTTCAAGTGGCAAAATCTACTAAAGGCCAACGAAGAATACTTGTGACAGGTGGCGGAGTGTTCAATACGTTTTTAATGGATAGAATTCGGTTTTATTCAAAGTCAAAGATTGTTATTCCAACCTCAAAAATTATTGATTATAAAGAGGCGCTTATTTTTGCATTTTTAGGGTTGTTAAGGTCTGTAAATCAGGTAAATTGCTTGAGTTCTGTTACTGGTGCAAAAGAAGACCACAGTTCAGGAGTATTATTCTCTCCATAAATTTCTTAAAAGAACATTTATTTTGTTGGGACACTCACTTTTTTCCCTTAAGTTTGTGTTTGCGTGTACTTCTGCGTAAATCTATTGTTTAACTTAAATAATTCAATCGAGAATGAATCAACTTTAGCTACTTTGACTGATCTTTTAAACTGAAAAAGAAAACAAAGTATATTATTGAATTATATTATAAAGAAAAGCAACATGAAAGATTTATTAAAAAAATACGAAAACAAACAACCAGAAATCGTTTTTAACTGGAAAGATTCAGAAACAGAAGCTGAAGGTTGGACAGTAATAAACTCTTTAAGAGGAGGAGCTGCCGGTGGTGGAACAAGAATGAGAAAAGGACTAGATATAAATGAAGTTCTTTCTTTAGCAAAAACAATGGAAGTGAAGTTTACCGTTTCTGGACCAGCAATTGGTGGTGCAAAATCTGGAATTAATTTCGATCCAAATGATCCAAGAAAAAGAGGTGTTTTAGAGCGTTGGTATAAAGCTGTTACGCCATTATTGAAGCATTATTATGGAACAGGTGGAGATTTAAATGTAGATGCTGATAAAGATGTAATTCCGATTACAGAAGACTGTGGAGTTTGGCATCCGCAAGAAGGTATTTTTAATGGACACTTTAAGCCAACTGAGGCTGATAAAATTAATAGAATTGGTCAATTACGTCAAGGTGTAATTAAGATAATCGAAGACCAAGAATTCTCTCCAGATTTAACAAAAAAATACACAGTTGCAGATATGTTAACTGGTTACGGAGTTGCAGAGGCAGTTAAACATTATTATACTATTTATGGTGGTTCTATAGCAGGAAAGAAAGCAATTGTTCAAGGTTTTGGAAATGTTGGTTCTGCTGCGGCCTATTATTTAACTCAATTAGGAGCGAAGGTAGTTGGAATTATAGATAGAGATGGAGGGTTGATTAAGGAAGAAGGTTTTTCTATGGATGAGATGACAGAGTTATTTCTGAATAAAGATGGAAATAAACTATCAGCAAAAAACATGATTCCGTTTGAAGAAATCAATCAAAAAATTTGGTCATTAAAAGCCGAGATTTTTGTTCCAGCAGCTGCTTCAAGATTGGTGTCTAAAGAACAGGTTACAAAAATGATTGCATCTGGTTTAGAAGTAATTTCTCCTGGAGCAAATGTGCCATTTGCTGATAAAGAAATATTCTTTGGGCCAATTATGGAGTATACAGATAGTGAGGTAAGTTTATTGCCAGATTTTATTTCTAATTGTGGAATTGCAAGAGTTTTTGCTTATTTCATGGAGGCTAGAGTAGAGTTGCCGATGCAGGACCAAGCAATTTTTAATGATACTTCAGAAACCATTAGAAAAGCATTACAAAAAACATTTGATAAGAATAATAATAAAAAGGAAATTTGTAAAACAGCGTTTGAAATAGCGCTAAAACAATTAATTTAATATTTAAACAATTATGGAGACGATTATCATTTTAGTGTTTGTGTTTGGGTACTTAGCCATTACATTGGAACACAATTTAAAAATAGATAAATTAATTCCGGCACTAGTAATGATGGCTGTTTGTTGGGCAATTGTAGCGCTTGGAGTTGATAGTTTTTCTGAGTGGTTTGATTCATCTAAACATGCATTAGTAGAAGGGTTTTCGTCTTTAGTTCATGAGGATAAGATGCATTTAGTTGAAGAAACTTTATTACACCATTTAGGTAAAACAGCAGAAATTTTAGTGTTCCTTTTAGGAGCCATGACAATCGTTGAAATCATTGATTATTTTGATGGGTTTTCTACCATTAAGGGTTATGTAAAGACCAATAAGAAAAAGAGTATTCTATGGATTTTTGCATGGTTAGCATTTGTGTTATCTGCAATTATTGATAATTTAACAGCTACAATCGTATTGATATCTATCCTTCAGAAAATAGTAAGAAGAAGAGAAGATAGAATCTGGTTTGCAGGACTAATTATTATAGCAGCTAATGCTGGTGGAGCATTTTCTCCAATCGGAGATGTAACAACAACCATGTTATGGATTGGTGATAAAGTAAGTACTGTAATGTTATTTAAGTATTTATTTATTCCTTCATTATTATGTATGGTTGTACCAACTTATATTGCCACTTTTTTACCCGCATTTAAAGGTGAAATTGAAGGAGATGATTCTGAAAAAGAAGGAGCCAAAAGCAAGTACAGTGCAGTTATGTTGTATTTAGGATTAGGAGCAATTGTTTTTGTGCCGATTTTTAAAACTGTGACACATTTACCACCTTATGTTGGGATGATGCTTTCTTTAGCAATTGTAGCAACTTTTGCAGAAGTGTTTAGTAGAAAGAAATTCTCAATGACAAGCTTTGATTCTGATGAATCAGATGCTCATGCTCATCATAGTCCTGTTCATAGCTCGTTATCAAAAATTGAAATGCCAAGTATATTGTTTTTCTTAGGGATTTTAATGGCAGTTGCTGCTTTAGAATCATTAGGGATATTATTTGGTTTTGCAGATGGGTTAAAAGAAAGTATTCCATTAATGGGAACTGAATTAGCTGGAACTGGTGTTTCTGATTTAGTAGTAATGTTATTAGGAGTTGGGTCTGCAGTGATAGATAATGTACCATTAGTAGCTGCAAGTTTAGGGATGTTCTCTGAAAGTATAGATAATCCATTATGGCACTTTATAGCTTTCTCTGCCGGAACAGGTGGGTCTATGTTGATTATAGGTTCGGCAGCTGGAGTAGTTGCCATGGGAATGGAAAAAATAGATTTCTTTTGGTACCTGAAAAAAATAGCTTGGCTAGCCCTTATAGGCTTTGTTGTCGGCTCGTTTGCTTTTATGCTAATGAGATCTTTTATATAAAAAAATACCCGAGTTTTTTCTCGGGTTTTTTTTGAAGCAATTTTTAAAAAGTATATTCGTTTAGTTTACATAAATCTTTAATCAATCTAAAATATGTTGTTGTTTTTGCAAGAAAATGTTGATACACTTACAGATGTAGTGTCTGTGGAAAAAACATTATCAATTTATAAATTAATAATGGAAAGTGGAACTGGAGGCTTGCTTATAATCTCCCTGTTATTTGTTCTGTTAATAATTGCACTTTATATTTATTTTGAACGATTTTTTGCTGTAAAAGCAGCATCAAAAGTGGATATCAACTTTATGAATCAAATTAAAGATTATGTTTCTGAAGGGAAGCTTGACGCGGCGGGTGATTTATGTAAAAACACAGATTCCCCAACGGCAAGATTAGTAGGTAAAGGAATTTCAAGAATAGGAAAACCTTTAGATGATATTAATAAAGCAATAGAAAATTCCGGAAAATTAGAGATTTATCAACTAGAAAAAAATGTAAGTGTGTTGGCAACGATTTCTGGTGCAGCACCTATGATTGGTTTCTTAGGAACTGTAATTGGAATGATTGTTGCCATTCATGAAATAGCAAATGCAGGAGGGCAAATAGATATTAAATTGTTATCTGATGGATTATATACGGCAATGACAACAACTGTTGCTGGGTTAGTAGTTGGAATTATCTCTTATATAACCTACAACCATATAGTTGTAAGAATAGACAAAGTTGTGTACAAGATGGAAGCAACTTCTGTTGAGTTTTTAGACTTATTAAATGAGCCTGTATAATGAATATTAGAGGAAGAAATAAAGTCAATCCAAATTTCAATATGTCGTCAATGACAGATATTGTTTTTTTATTGTTGATATTTTTTATGTTAACTTCTACTTTAGTTACGGTAAGCGCAATTGATATATTGCTGCCAAAAGCAGGGGGTAAAACGGAAAACAAAGCTTCTATAGCGGTTTCTATAACAAATAACTCATTGTTTTATATTGATAAAACTAAGGTAAGTGAAGGGAGTTTAGAAAATGAAATATTAAAGCTCGTTGGAGCTGATAAAGCGAAAACGATTGTTATTAGAGGAGATAAAGATGTTCCTTATAAAAACGTAATGAAAATTATAGACATCGCAAATCGAAATAAATTAAAAATGATTTTAGCTGTAAAAGGTAAGTAAATGAGTTTTTTAGAAACACCACATAAAAAGAAATCAGCCGTAATTACTTCAGTAATTATTGCTCTAATTTTGGTAGTAATATTCAATTTTGGAATGCAATATCTTGATCCGCCAGAAGAATACGGATTGGCAATTAATTTTGGAGATTCTGATGTTGGTAGTGGCGATCCTGTTATAAAAACAAAAGCCAAGCCAGTAGTTAAAAAAACAATTGAAAAAGCAATAGAAAAAGTTGAAGAAGAGCAGGAGGTGCTTCCAAAAGAAACTATAAAAGAAGAGGTAATTACTCAAGAAACAAAAGATGCTCCGGTTATAGAAAAACCAATTGAGAAGAAGGTTGAAAAACCAGTAGAGGAGAAAAAGAAAGTTGAGAAACCTAAAGAAGTTCCGAAACCTAAGCCGTCTAAACAAACTCAAGATTTACTGAATAATTTATTAAACAATAACTCAGGTGATGGAGAGCCAAAAGGAGAAGGAGATGATGTTAAACCAGGGGTGAAAGGAAGTCAGAAAGGAGATCCAAAATCAACTAAATACTACGGGAGTACGGGAAGTGATGGGGATAAAAATTACAATTTAGCAGGAAGAAATGCTTTGTCAAGACCTATCGAAAAACCTGAGTGTAATGAAGAAGGATTAGTGGTAGTACTTATTGAAGTTGATAATACCGGGAAAGTAATTAAAGCAACACCAGGTGTTAAGGGATCAACAAATACAGCAAAGTGTTTAATGGACCCGGCGAAGGCAGCAGCGTTAAAAACGACGTGGAATGCAGATCCCAATGCTCCAAATAAGCAAAGAGGTACCATTATTTATCGTTTTTCTTTATCTGAATAAATGACGTATCAAGAAACATTAGATTGGATGTTTTCCCAATTGCCAATGTATCAAAGAGAAGGGAAGACAGCTTTCAAAAAAGACTTAACAAATATTTTAGCGTTTTCTAAAGAGTTGGGGTTTCCAGAAAGGAAATTCAAAACAATTCATGTTGGCGGCACAAATGGAAAAGGGTCAACGAGCCATATGTTAGCTTCTATATTGCAAGAGGCAGGTTATAAGGTTGGTTTATACACCTCTCCACATTTAAAAAATTTCACAGAGCGAATTCGGATAAATGGAGAAGAAGTTTCCAGAGCTTTTGTGGTTGGTTTTATTGAAAAAAACAAATTTTTTTTAGAAAATCAGAAATTATCATTTTTTGAAATGACAGTAGGAATGGCCTTTGACTATTTCTCAAGTCAACAAGTTGATATTGCTATAGTTGAAGTTGGGCTTGGAGGAAGATTAGATTCTACAAACATTATTAGTCCAGAAGTTTCGGTAATTACAAATATAGGGTTAGATCATACGCAGTTTTTAGG
>Ga0209292_1003872_pt1 | contig 16217 bp, 14 predicted proteins | sample GOMGulsemesocosm_2_FD_184634 | JGI IMG/M metagenome (GOLD analysis project Ga0209292, IMG submission 184634) | Methane-oxidizing microbial communities from mesocosms in the Gulf of Mexico - GOM9C Gulf of Mexico (SPAdes) (version 2) | ecosystem: Environmental > Aquatic > Marine > Cold seeps... | reverse complement strand
TTGCGCCTGACGACATTCTTAATATTGAAGAGAGTTTCTTCTAAAGTAATGCCTAACAAGTCCTAATATGCGATACTGATTGATTATTTTATGTAGTGTGAGTTATGTATGGATCAAATCATTGTTCGGGGCGCACGCACCCATAACCTTAAAGATATCAATGTTGAACTACCTCGTGATAAGCTGATTGTTATCACAGGGTTGTCGGGTTCTGGTAAATCGTCATTAGCATTTGATACGCTTTATGCAGAAGGTCAACGCCGTTATGTAGAATCGCTTTCTGCTTACGCCCGACAGTTTTTATCTTTGATGGAAAAGCCCGATGTCGATCATATTGAAGGTTTGTCACCAGCGATCTCTATCGAGCAAAAGTCCACATCACATAACCCACGCTCCACAGTCGGTACCATTACCGAAATTTATGATTACTTGCGCTTATTATTTGCTCGGGTTGGAGAACCACGCTGTCCAACCCATAATGCACCTTTAGCGGCACAAACCATTACCCAAATGGTAGATCATGTGTTGGAATTAGAGACAGGGCGTAAGCTCATGCTGCTCGCGCCAATCGTGAAAGAACGCAAAGGTGAACATGTTAAAACCCTCGCGGGCTTAGCCAGTCAAGGTTATATACGAGCACGCATCGATGGTGAAGTCTGCGATCTATCCGATCCGCCAGCTTTAGATCTACATAAAAAGCACACCATTGAAGTTGTGATCGATCGTTTTAAAGTACGTGATGATCTACAACTGCGTCTCTCCGAGTCTTTTGAAACCGCACTAAACCTATCAGGTGGCACCGCTTACATTGCCGATATGGATGAGAGTAATGCAGAGCCGATCGTCTTTTCAGCTAACTTTGCTTGCCCACATTGTGGTTACAGCATGGCAGAACTTGAACCAAGGATCTTTTCATTCAATAATCCAGCGGGTGCTTGTCATACCTGTGATGGGCTTGGTGTTCAACAATACTTTGATCACGATCGTGTTATTATTAATGCTGATCTGAGCCTTTCTGGTGGCGCAATCCGCGGTTGGGATAAACGTAATTTTTATTACTTCCAAATGCTCAGCTCACTGGCGAAACACTACAAGTTTGATTTGACCAAACCATTTAATTCATTAACCAGTGAAGTACAAGGTTATATTCTGCAAGGCAGTGGTGAACAAGAAATTGAATTTAACTATGTGAACGATCGCGGGGATATTGTCGTGCGCCGCCACGCTTTCGAAGGCATCATTCCGAATATGCAGCGCCGTTACAAAGAAACTGAGTCGAATGCAGTACGTGAAGAACTTGGTAAATACTTAACCACTAAGTCTTGTGAAACCTGCTCTGGTTCTCGTCTACGACAAGAAGCTCGTCACGTTTATATTCAAGAAACAACCTTACCTGAAGTGTCGCATATGGCCATAGGTGAAGCATTCGAATTCTTTTCCAAAATGGCGCTACCAGGTCAAAAAGGCCAGATAGCTGAAAAGATCCTTAAAGAAATTGGTGATCGTCTTGGCTTCCTAGTCAATGTTGGTCTGAATTATTTGAGTCTAGAGCGCAGCGCCGAAACGCTATCTGGCGGTGAAGCACAGCGTATTCGTCTTGCTAGCCAAATTGGTGCTGGTCTGGTTGGCGTGATGTACGTACTCGATGAACCTTCGATCGGTTTGCACCAACGAGATAACGAACGCTTATTACAAACCCTGATCCATCTACGTGATCTTGGCAATACAGTGATAGTGGTTGAACACGATGAAGATGCGATCCGTGCAGCCGATTATGTCCTAGATATTGGTCCAGGTGCAGGTGTGCATGGTGGCGAGATCGTAGCACGAGGTAACGTGGATGATATCTTGAAAAGTGAAAACTCACTGACCGCCGATTATCTCAGTGGTCGTAAAGCAATTGAGATCCCAGCGCAACGTACACCATTAACCGACAAATGGGTTCATTTAAAAGGAGCAAGCGGCAACAACCTTAAAAATGTTGATTTGTCCGTGCCAGTTGGCGTAATGACCTGTGTAACAGGTGTATCAGGCTCGGGTAAGTCAACACTGATTAATGATACCTTCTTTAAGATCGCGCATATTGAATTGAATGGCGCAACGGTGACAACCCCTTCGCCGTACACTTCGATTGAAGGCTTAGATCAGCTGGATAAAGTAGTCGATATTGATCAAAGTCCAATTGGCCGAACCCCGCGTTCTAATCCAGCTACCTATACTGGTATTTTCACCGCTATCCGCGAGATTTTTGCAGGAACACAAGAAGCACGTTCACGTGGTTATAAACCAGGTCGATTTAGTTTTAACGTGAAAGGTGGCCGTTGTGAAGCTTGCCAAGGTGATGGTCTAATTAAAGTAGAAATGCACTTTTTACCTGATGTTTACGTTCCTTGTGATAACTGCAAGAGTCAACGTTATAACCGTGAAACATTGGAAGTACGCTACAAAGGCAAAAATATTCACGAAGTATTGGATATGACAGTCGAAGAAGCCAATTCTTTCTTTGCACCGATCCCGCCTATTGCACGTAAATTACAAACCTTAATGGATGTCGGTCTGTCTTACATACGCCTCGGTCAGTCTGCAACGACATTATCCGGTGGTGAAGCACAACGCGTGAAACTGGCAAAAGAGTTATCAAAACGTGATACCGGTCAAACCTTGTATATCTTAGATGAACCAACGACAGGTTTGCATTTTCATGATATTAAATTACTCATGAAAGTATTACATCGCTTACGCGATCACGGTAATACTATCGTCATTATTGAGCATAACCTTGATGTCGTGAAGACAGCAGATTGGGTGATCGATCTCGGTCCTGAAGGTGGCAGCGGCGGTGGTGAGATTCTTGTCGCCGGAACACCGGAAACCGTATCTGAACATCCAGACAGTCATACTGCACGTTTTCTAAAACCCATGTTAGAACGCGCAAAACAACTGAGTACTTTCAACTAACAGAATAATATCAACAAAGAGTCATAGTATGAATCTAACAACATTGAAAAAAGGATTTTTCATTACGTTCGCCGTGTATATGTTGATCGGGATGCATTATTTTCAACATAACGGCGGCGGTTCAGGACTGCACTTGCCTTTTAATGCGATTGGTTGGATGTTTATTTCAACCTTAATCGGCATTGGTTTGTGGCAAGCGACATTACAAGCGAAACTGGTTTACTCCCAAATGAGCTTACTGTTTATCGCTGCCACGCTAGTCATGCTGCTACCGGTATTATATGCCGACCCTATCGTTGCAGGTCTCAGTTATACCCGCTTATTTGGTTTAGTCGGTGGGTTGCTATTTTTTATTGCCTTACAGCAATTACAGCTTACCCAGCAACAACGCCTGACGCTATTATATTTAATTTTAGGCGCCGTATTTATCGAGGCATTGTTTAGCCTCGTCCAGTACTATTTACTACCGGTTAATAATCCAGTTGGTTATCAGAAAATCGCCAATCGTCCCTATGGTATTTTTCAACAACCTAATGTTTCAGCTTCATTTTTAACAACAGGTATTGCCCTCGCTTTATACCTGCTGACACAAACTAAATTGGATGAAAAAAAGAAACGTCTATTTTGCTATATCACCACTTTCATGGCCATTATTCCCGTAATATTACTGCAATCTCGTACTGGTTACCTGTCATTATTAATTGCACCAGCGCTCATGTTACCTTGGGCATGGCAACAATTACGAGACACTGAACAATCAAAAAGTCTGTTAATTTGGTTAAGCTGTTTGACTGTCGGTATCTTAGTTGGCATATATGGATTAACAACAGCAGAAACACTTGCTCGATCGAATGCATATTTAACAGATCCAGGCGCACGCGTGCCTATCTATCTACATAGTTTGGCGATGTGGTTAGAGAAACCTTTTCTAGGTTGGGGCTATGGTAGCTTTGAAGTCGCATATCTCAATTCATACAGCCAAGCACTGAGTCAAGGGCTGGCATTACCTGGATCACCTGAAAACCTTGATCATCCACATAATGAATTATTATATTGGGGTATCGAAGGGGGTCTTGTTGCATTAACTGGGATAGCCTTACTCGTGATTGGTTTCTTACGTATTATCGTCAAGCAGCCATTATGGCAAGCGATGGCGTTATTAGGATTGGTATTTCCATTGGTTTTACATAGCCAAACAGAATATCCGTTTTATCATGCCGTCGTGCATTGGGTGGTATTCTTAACCTTGGTTTGGTATATCAGCAGTCGTTATAGCAATACCAAAACAGTCAAATTTAGTTACACTTTTTTGTTGCGTACCTTAGCATTATTTATCCCCTTAATTACGGGGTTATTTATGCTAACGACATTGCATACGAATAAATTATTAACCCAATATGAGCGCAGTGATCACAGTGATATAACGCCACTGACAAAAGTCGTCAATCCTGTCGCTTGGATCACACGATTAGAATTCAACGCTATGATGTATCGCTTGCAAATCGCGATATACAATAACGATATAGCAGAGCTGAATCACTATATGGATTGGGCTGCTGAGATTTCACAAAAAACACCAAGAGCAAATATTTATATTAATTGGAGTCGCGCCTTAGCAAAATTAGGTAAAAAAGAAGAATCAGCGATACTGTTAAAACAGACTGTACTTCTCTACCCAACGAATAAATTAGTGCAAAAATTTGCCGCGAGTCAAGCTAACACTACTCAGCCTCAGTAAGTACTCGCCTGAAAATTATAAAGCGACAGTTAAAACGAAAAAGCCACATTCTATAAATTATAGAATGTGGCTTTTTCGTAGTAATACGATGAGTTGGATGAACTAAATCAACCTAATTTAACATACTTTTAATTTAAGGTTTCTTCTAACGCACGTAAACACAATGCAACATTTTCAGCACGCGCCGCATAACCCATTAGACCAATACGCCATGCTTTACCTGCGAATGCGCCCAGACCGGCACCAATTTCAAGGTTATAGGTTTGTAATAATTGGTTACGTACAGCTGCATCATCAACACCCTCAGGAATCACGACCGTATTTAGCTGTGGTAAACGACATGCTTCATCAACAATAAACTCAATGCCCATTTTCTCTAAACCAGCACGTAATGCTAAGTGTTGCTTTGCATGACGTTCCCATGCGTTCTCTAGGCCTTCAGTTTGTAATTGCACTAATGATTCATGTAATGCATATAAAGTATTTACTGGCGCAGTATGGTGATAAGTACGTTTACCTTCACCTGACCAATAGCTCATCACGAGTGTTTGATCTAAGAACCAACTTTGCACTGGCACAGTACGGTTTTGAATTCTTTCTACGGCTGCAGGGCTGAAGCTCACCGGAGAGATACCCGGAACACAAGATAAGCACTTCTGAGTACCAGAATAAATTGCATCAATGCCCCAATCATCTACATACAATGGCACGCCACCGAGTGACGTCACCGCATCAACAATCGACAAGCAACCGTGTTGTCTTGCTAGTGCACAAAGAGTCTTGGCATCAGAAAGAACACCTGTTGATGTTTCAGCATGTACAAATGCGACGATTTTAGCATCGGGGTGGGCTTTTAACGCCGCTTCAAGTTTTTCTGGATCAACAGGTTTGCCCCATTCATCTTCTACTTTAACCAGTACGCCACCAGAGCGTGTTACGTTTTCAGCCATGCGGCCACCAAACACACCATTGATACATACAATGACTTTGTCACCAGGCTCAATCAAATTCACAAAGCAAGTTTCCATACCTGCAGAACCAGGAGCAGAAACCGCCATAGTACAAGGATTCTTGGTTTGAAATGCATACTGCAGCAATTCTTTTACTTCATCCATCATTTTTACAAATGTCGGGTCAAGATGACCAACGGTTGGACGACTTAATGCTTGTAATACGTTCGGATAAACATCTGAAGGACCAGGTCCCATCAAAGTACGTTGTGGTGGGTAAAAAGAGGTAATGCTCATTCATTTTCCTTGTCATATTGTGAGAACCAGTAATCAGAAGCAGTGTACCTAAGTGACACTGCCTTTGTCCTACGTTCTAAACTATCTGTTAAGCTTACTTAGGTATTAAGATAGATTAATTTACCATTGCAACGACGTATTGCAAACAATAATGCAAACTTTTGTTTACAATAATTTCACAGCGATAGTGATCGATTAGCTTACTTTCGCAAGATAATCAGCGATACCATCCAGTAACATCTGTACCGATATCATCACCAATAACATTCCCATCAGTCGCTCAACTGCAGCCAACCCTTTCTCGCCGAGAATACGATTAAACCCTTCATAGAACATTAAAATAAAGGCACTTAGCCCCCAAGCAATAAGTAAAGCAGCAGACCATTCAAACATTTTGTCAGGGTCTTGATGGGCTAATAATAACAACGCAGCAAGGATTGAGGGTCCCGCTAATAACGGGATCGCCATTGGCACAATAAACGGCTCTTCACCTGCGGCGAGGCCCGTTAACCCACCTTCAGTCGGGAAGATCATCTTAATTGCGATCAAGAACAGGATAATACCACCGGCGATACTCACCGCTTCTTGTTTTAGACTTAAAAAACCAAGGATCCTTTCACCTAAGAATAAGAATAACAGCATCACAAACAGTGCAATTAATAATTCTCGTATCATGACAGCACGTCGACGTTTTTTATCTATATGTTTTAAAATAGACAAAAATATCGGTAAATTACCTAACGGATCCATGATCAAAAATAGCATCACCGCTGCCGAGATTATTTCCATTTGCATTAACTTTAACTCCCTAAATCATCCAATTAGCCGAATGTAATTGCTAAACTCAATATACCAGAGAGATTATAGATATAAAGTATTTAATTAGCAGATAATAATAAATAAGAGGACGATTAAAATAGTGATTAAAACTAACACTAAACAGGTATAACAATGGGTTTTAGCATGTTCAATTATCGTATTAAAGACAAAGAAGAATCAAACGAACCGGGCAGTAAGAATTATTCACTGCAACTCAGTAAGCAGCAGTGAATTTGCAGTATTAAATCTAGCAAAAAATATTAACCGAGCGCTTTAGCCAATAAAGCTTGTTGATCAAGTGTAAACGGTAATTTTAGTGCAGCTTCATGGCCTTTTTCAGACATTTTAGCCCAAGTCTTTTGCACAATAACAATCAACTTTTCGGGTGTGTGCTTTTCTGAAAATGCAGTAAAATAATATTTTAAAAAGACTAAACAAATAACATCTTCTAGCGCTTGTACTTGTGGATCTCGTTTTAATTTTTCTTTGCGTAGCATGCGACCAATAGACTGAACTTCATCTTGAGCACAACCTACCTTTTCTGCAATTGCCATTGCTTCTTCGGCGTGTAAACGGCCTAATGACTGACGCCATTGATTGTAACCTTCCCGCCCAAGTGGATGCTCACTACGCGGAATACTCCAACGCTTAATATGTTGTGCACGTGCAGCGATCTGTAATGCAGTAGATGCTTCAGGCATAAACTCAGCCAAACACTCACTCATGCGCACACCGTATAACCATTCTTTTGGCTGTGCTATTCCATCTACAGTTTCACTGACTGGATCACACTGATTTATTTCATCAATTAATTGTATTGCTTGCTGTATCCGTTGCTCTGACATGACATCCTCGTTATTAGTATGGTTATAAAACCCATACTAGCAAAGCACACTGAAAGTTACCTATAATCTCACAATAAATATAAGATTATTCTTGCTGATCGATCTGAGATGGTGGTTTAGGCTCTATATTTTCACCATAAAAATACCCAACAACAGCGCCTGCTAATTTGGATTTTGCCGATACAGACCCCGTTGCTACGTCCATGTCGTCATCAAAAGAAGAACCGAAAAGATCATCTAATGCGACAACGTGAGAATGCACATTTTCACCTTTTAATACACCTGTTACATCGGGCAGTTGTGCCGCTAGCACTTTCACTTCATCAAGTTGCTTTAACCGTAATAGATCAGCCAACGCCGTTTTTATAATGTGATTTATTTCGGCAAGTTGTTGACGATCGCCAACCATGAGCGCTGATTTAGCTAAGATCGCCTGTCGTAACAACAAAACTTCAGCAATAATCGTTTCAGGGGGATCCGCCATATCAATCGACAATACGATACTTGAAGCATTATCCACTGGCGTTTCATCTTCGCGAGTAACATGCTCGAGCACCACGTCCTCGTCATCATCTAGCGTCAATCCCGATGGATCTCGGGCTTGTTTTTTCTTGCTGTCAGGATCATTTTTCTTCGGGTTATAATTAATAAGGTCTTTGTCTGTGGTGCTGTCACTTGTTGAAGCTGATGCACTATCTGGGGTGACCGCAGGCGTGATCTCACGCTTTTCGGCATCACGCTCTACCGCAGCTGTGGTTGGATTTAACGCATTGGGAATGCCCGTAGGAGGGGGGATAACTAATACCATATACTAGCGTTCCCCTTCGCAATATTCATACAATGCAGATAACTAATCGTAACGTGTAACTGTATGAACATATCTTTCCCTCATTATCATAAATAACGGCTCAGCAGCACATCAAAAATAATAACATGAGTGACTGCTAATTGAGTTTATAACGAATTGTTAATAAATGCCTCCAGTTTATTAACAAAAAGTGTCGGTTCTGAAATAAAAGGCGCATGAGAAGAAGCTTTAAATATAATGCTCGGTGATTGCGGTAGATAACTATCTATCCATGCGACAGTCGCTTGTGGTACCAGTGAATCTAACCGACCATAACAACGATAAAATGGCATTGATAATGAAGCTAACTGTGCGCGTAAATCCACAGTCTCTAATAATCGTAAACCGTTACTTAATGCTTGTTCATGCGGTTGTGGACGCGCAGCTAATAAAGACTTTAATTGTTTAATGTCTTGTTTAGCCGTTTCACTGCCCATCGCTTGAATGGCTAAAAAACGATTAATAGTTTGTGATAAATTTTGTTTTAACTGTTGTTGGAATTGCGCTAATACTTTTTCAGCAATGCCAGGCCAAGCAGCTGATTCATCCATTTGTGATGTAGCCATAAATTTAGGTGAACTGGCGACGGTAACCAATACAGAAACTCGCTGGGGGTGTGCTAGCGCAAAATGGGTAGCACAAAGCCCACCTAACGACCACCCCAACCAAACTGCATTGTCAGGTACCACTTTAACTAATGCATCAGTAATATCAGCCAGCGACTGACTTGCAACATGACTATCATGACTAAAACCAAAACCAGGTAGATCAACTAAATGTAATCGATAGTGCGCTGATAGTAACGGAACAATAGATTGCCAACACGCACTATTTAATCCCCAACCATGTAATAACACTAAGTCTGGGCCGTCACCGACAATATCGACATGTAACTCTGTGTTACGACTTACACTTTTAATTTTTGTGGCGAAGACTTTTGGCATATTACCCTACACTTGACGAATTATTTAGCTATGAGGATATACTAATCAAACGAGTAGATATAGCCATGATCCGCAAACTCAGCATGACACTATTACAACCTCGTTGTTACTTATGTGATATGCCCATCGATAATCTACAACCTTTTCTGTGTTTATTATGTCAGCAGGAATTACCCTATTTATCGGCATTAAGCTGCTATCGTTGTGCACTTCCACTAACTACATATCAACAAGGTCTATGTCATGAGTGCATAAACCAAGAACCGACTTGGCAAAGGTTAATTACCTGTATGATTTATACTTTAGAATGCCAGTACTTAATTAAACAATACAAATTTTCGCAACAACCACAACTACACTTGTTGTTTTCACAGCTGTTGAGTCGCAGCGTCAGTAACAACATCATCCAACATAATTACAGTTTACCTGAGGCTTTAGTATCTATCCCTTTACATAAAAAACGCCTAGTAAAACGAGGTTATAACCAAGCCCAGCTACTTGCTCAAGACCTTGCAAAACAGCTGCAAATACCGCTAATTTCAGAAAAAGAATTTATTCGCGCTAAAAACACTAAAGCACAAGCCCAACAAACAGCCGCTGAACGTAGCAACAATATGCACAATGCATTTCAAGTCACCCAACCTATTACCACTAAGCATATTGCCATTATTGATGATGTAGTAACCACGGGTGAAACAATGAAAGCAGCTTGCCAGGCTTTATTTACAGCAGGGGTAGAACGTATCGATATATGGTGTATTGCTAGAACATTAGCGGATTAGTGGTTTATCATCTTAAATAGCGTTACAATTAAAGACAGAGTAAATTAGTCAGGTATGACAAAGAGGGCACCATGATAACAATTACTGAAGCGGCACAAACTCATTTTGTAAAATTACTTAGCAACCAAAAAGACGGCACTAACATTCGCGTATTCGTCGTTAATCCAGGCACAGCAAATGCAGAGTGTGGCGTATCATATTGTCCACCTGAAGCAATTGAAAGTTCTGATATTGTATTACCATACAGTGGTTTTGATGCATTAATTGATGACATGAGCAAACCATTCCTAACCGATGCTTATATCGATTTTGTAACGGATAAAATGGGGTCTCAATTAACACTTAAAGCGCCCAACGCAAAAATAAGAGCTGTTGCAGATGATGCACCACTTGCAGAACGTGTTGACTATGTAATCCAAACTGAAGTTAACCCACAACTTGCAGGACATGGCGGTAACGTGGTATTGACTGAAATCACTAATGATGGCATTGCTATCTTACAGTTTGGTGGTGGTTGTAATGGTTGTAGCCAAGTAGACTTTACGTTAAAAGAAGGGATAGAAAAACAGTTACTAGAATTGTTCCCAGAAGAACTAACGGCTGTTAAAGATGCAACAGAACACCAAGCCGGTGAGCACTCTTACTACTAAGCTTTAACCAATAAAGTACAGTTAAAATTAAATAACACAATAAATAAAAAGTGACGGTCTTGACCGTCACTTTTTTAATTAACAACTGATTATTCGCCTTTTTTATCTCGTGCTAATAGTGCTAAAGCCGCTTCTTTTGGAGGCTTATTCTCATATAACACTTGATATATTTGCTCCGTAATTGGCATTTCAACGCCAAGACGAGCAGATAACAAATAAACCTCTTTGGTATTGCGATAGCCTTCAACAACTTGACCAATCTCAGCTTGTGCTTCATCAACGCCTTTACCTGCACCCAGTGCAAGACCAAAACGACGATTGCGACTTTGGTTATCAGTACAGGTTAGTACCAAATCACCCAAGCAAGACATACCCATAAAGGTATTTTTTTCTGCACCTAATGCTTCACCAAGACGACATAACTCTGTCAAACCACGTGTAATTAAAGCAGTTCGTGCATTCGCACCAAAACCAAGTCCATCAGATAAACCGGCACCAATAGCAATCACGTTTTTCACCGCGCCGCCAAGTTGTACACCAATAAAATCATTGTTGGTATAAGTACGTAAACTACGACCGCAATGCAGCAAATGTGAAATATCATCTGCAAACTGTGGGTCTGTCGATGACACGCTTATCGCAGTAGGCAAACCCGCTGCTAGCTCTTTCGCAAATGTAGGTCCAGAAAGTACAGCTAAAGGATAATGCGTACCGAGAATGTCAGTCGCAACATCTTGTAACAGACGTCCTGTTTCAGCTTCCAGCCCTTTCGTTGCCCAAGATATACGAGAGTCTTCACGCAAAAATGGTTTAATCAGCGTTAATACATCACCAAAAACATGACTCGGTACCACAATCAGAATATCTCTGCTTGCGGCAACAGCTTTCTCAAGGTCCGCCTCCAATACCAAAGCATCAGGAAAAGCGATACCCGGTAAGTACGCTTCATTACTGCGTGCTTTAGCAAGTTCGGCAACGTGCAGTGGATTATGACCCCACAATACGGTTTTGTTACCATTACGTGCTAATGACATCGCCAATGAAGTACCATAAGAGCCAGCACCGAGTACTGTAATCAAGGCTGTATCAGTCGCCATCATTTACGAGTCCAGTTTTTGCTCTGCAGGAGCTTCAGCTGCTTGTTGCGCTTGTTGAACATAAGACGCAAACAGTGCATCGAAGTTAACTGGCGCAAGGTTAAGCTGTGGGAAAGAACCACGGCTCACTAAACTAGCAATTGTTTCACGTGCATATGGGAATAAGATATTTGGGCAGAAAGCACCTAGACAATGTGCTAATTGACCTTCGCTTAATTCACCAACAGTAAAGATACCTGCTTGTTGAACTTCACATAAGAAAGCCACTGTGTCGCCATCTTTAGCTGTCACGGTAAGTGATAATACAACTTCAAATACGCCGTCACCAAGTTTAGAACTACGAGTATCGAGATCTAATTTAACTTCAGGTTTCCATTCTTGTTGAAAAATCGCTGGAGAGTTAGGGCATTCAAAAGACACGTCTTTAATGTAAACGCGTTGGATATTAAATTCTTGTTGGCTTGCTGATTCTGACATAAGTAAATTCCAATATTTTATAGATTCAAACTGACTAATTAATTTTTAGCAATCCGATTGGTAACTGTTATTTCTTAACAGTCGGTAAGTTTGCTTCTTGCCAACTTGCCATACCACCAGATAAATTATAAACAGTAGTAAAGTCCATTTTCGCTAGACGATTCGCAGCGCGGCCTGAACTCATTCCTGTATCACACATAACGATGATTGGGGTGTTTTTATATTTTTCAATCATTGATAGCTTATTTGCTTCAATATCAGCAGCTGGAACGTTAATTGCGTTTAAAATATGTGACTTACGATAGTTTTCTGCGGCACGTACATCAACAACAATCGCATTTTCTTTATTCATTAAAGCAGTCGCTTCATGATTGTTTACCGACTTAACTTTAGACATGGCGCTCGAGCCAAATGAATAAATAAGGAAACCAGCGATAGCGACCCAAGCGAGAGATAAGGCTGGATTATTCGAAGCAAATTCAATATATTCTTGCATGTGATTATGACTCTAAGATTTAATAATAAAGGATTATTCTCAACGGAGTATACATGTGACAGGAAATAAAAGCAGCTCAATATATAAATTCCTCACAAGCGCGATGAATAATCGAAACATAAAAAAATCACCCATTTTCTATAATTAAGCTAACGTCTCGCAATATGAAACAGTTAAAAATGTAGTTATATTACCGATATTAATCATTAAATATCTTCAATATTCTACCTGGATCATAAATAAGAGCCAATTTAACCCCGGAAAGTGTAGTAATATTCCTATATTTAAATTTAATAACCGAGAGGTAAACTCATGTCTAAAGCTAAGAAAACAATTGCGCTTATCATCATGGATGGCTGGGGCCACCGTCTTGATCATGAAAATAATGCAGTTGCCAGTGCAAAAACACCTATTTTAGATAAACTTTGGCAAGAATCCCCAAGCATGTTAATTTCAAGTTCAGGCTTAGATGTGGGTCTACCAGATGGTCAAATGGGTAATTCAGAAGTTGGTCATGTCAATATTGGTGCTGGTCGTATCGTTTATCAAAATTTAACTAAAATCGACAAAGCGATCGGCGATGGTGAATTTTATCAAAATCCAGCACTTGTTAAAGCCGTTGATACCGCGGTTGCAAATGATAAGGCCGTGCACATTCTAGGCTTAGCGTCTCCAGGTGGCGTACATAGTCACGACGATCAGATCCTAGCCATGATCGAACTTGCAGCAAAGCAAGGGGCAACAAAAATTTATCTACACGCATTCTTAGATGGCCGTGATACACCACCACGTAGCGCACAAGGTACACTAGAAAAATGTGATGCTAAATTTGCTGAAGTTGGGGTAGGTAGAACAGCTACATTAATCGGCCGCTATTTTGCGATGGACCGAGATAATCGTTGGGATCGCGTTAAAGAAGCCTATGAGTTATTTACGCAAGCTAAAAGCCAATATAAAGCAGAGACGGCACTAGCTGGCCTTGAAGCCGCTTATGCACGTGATGAAAATGATGAGTTCGTAAAAGCGACAGTCATTGGCGAAGCAGCACCAATTAATGATGGAGATGCCGTCATTTTTATGAATTTCCGTGCTGATCGTGCACGTGAAATTACCCGTGCATTTGTCGACACCGACTTCTCCGGTTTCGAGCGTAGTGTAACACCGAAACTTGCTGATTTTGTTATGCTAACTGAATATGCAGCAAACATTGATACCAGCATCGCATTCCCTTCCGATAAGTTAGTTAATACCTTAGGTTCAGTACTTGAACAACAACATAAAACGCAATTACGTATTTCTGAAACAGAAAAATATGCCCACGTGACCTTCTTTTTTAATGGTGGCGTTGAAGACGCTTTCACAGGTGAAGATCGTGAATTAATCCCATCACCACAAGTAGCAACTTACGACTTACAACCTGAGATGAATTCAGAAATGCTCACTGACAAGTTAGTATCCGCAATTGAGAGTGAAAAATACGATGTCATTATTTGTAACTATCCGAATGGAGATATGGTTGGCCATACAGGTGTATTTGATGCGGCAGTAAAAGCATGTGAAGCAGTTGATCAATCAATTGGTCGTGTGGTTAAAGCATTAGAAAAAGTGGGTGGTGAATGCTTGATCACAGCCGATCACGGCAATGCTGAAATGATGATCAATCCAGAAACGGGTGGTATCCATACTGCACATACTAACTTACCTGTACCATTGATTTATTTTGGTCGTGATGCCGAGCCAGCAGAGACAGGTCGCCTATCTGATTTAGCTCCAACCATCTTGACTTTACTTGGTCAAGAAATTCCAGCGGAAATGACTGGTAAGAACCTGATGAATCTGAAATAATCATTTCCCTACGGGGAAAGGATTACGTTATGACATTTTTAAAAAACAGCATGGCCTATAGCGTTATAGGCCTGCTGATATTACTATCATTAAACGCTTATGCAGCCAATAATCAGTCCGAATTGAATCAACTTCGTAGCCAGATCAAAGCGCAAGACGCATCAATCAAAAAACAAAATCGTTATTTAAACGATTTATCTAAACAAACACAAAGTACCGACCGTGCCATTAGTAAAGTCGCCGCACAATTGAGTAATACCAAATCTTTAATCCGGAATATTGAAAAAGATCTTAGCGATCTAATCACACAAGAAAAAGCACTATTAAAAAGTAAAAAGAAACAACAACACATTCTCTCAGCACAAATTGAAACAGCTTATTTAAGTGGTGATAACGATTACCTTAAACTGCTTTTAAATCAGCAAAACAGCAGTGAGATTGAACGTTCATTAGTTTATTATCAACACCTTCATGAAGCTCGAGCACAATCAATTGCTGAATTTAATGATACCTTAGATAAAATTGAAAAAAATGAAGTAGAACAAGAAGAAATAAAACAGCAATTACTTGTCATCCAAACCTCACAACAACAAAAATCCAAGCAATTAGCACAGCAAAAATCACAGCAGAAGAAAAGTAATAGAAATATAGCTTACAGTATTAACAAGCAGAAAAAAACACGAACAGAACTAGGTATTTCAGCACAAAAATTAGAACAACAGATTGCGTTATTACGAAAAAAGCAACAAATCGCATTATTAAAAAAACAACAAAGTGCGCAAATATCATTATCAGGATTGAAACAATATAAAGGTAAATTAGACTGGCCGATAAAAGGTAAAGTACTGCACAACTTTAACAGCAAGCGATTTAATAATGTCAGCTGGCGTGGATTGGTCATCAGCGCAAATGAAGGTAGTAAAGTAAAAGCAGTTAGCGCAGGTAAGATAGTATTTGCAGATTGGCTACGTGGATTCGGTATGGTAGCGATTATTGATCACGGCCAAGGATATATGAGCCTATATGGTCATAACCAAACATTACTCAAAGTGACCGGAGAGAAAGTACGCAAAGGCGATGTAATCTCGTTGGCAGGCCGTAGTGGAGGTCAGTTAGAGTCTGGGGTTTACTTCGAGATCCGTCACAAGGGTAAAGCCGTTAATCCACGATCATGGCTAAAACGTTAACATTTTAGCTTGCAGTTTGTATTTCCAAATCTGTAATTAAGAACAAAGCCTCATCTCGGTTTTCACCACATACATCATTACAGGCTTTAAATGTATCACATAACGCAGGGCGTTTAGGGTCTGTAAAGATGAGACATAAATGATCAACCGACAGATTCACACATCGTACACCAGCAGGCTTACCATCAGGCATACCAGGAATATAGCTAGTGATACTTGGCGCTTCACAGCACGCCCCACAATTCATTCTGCATTGCATAAAACAAACCTTAAATAACGAATGAT
>Ga0209292_1003864_pt1 | contig 16231 bp, 13 predicted proteins | sample GOMGulsemesocosm_2_FD_184634 | JGI IMG/M metagenome (GOLD analysis project Ga0209292, IMG submission 184634) | Methane-oxidizing microbial communities from mesocosms in the Gulf of Mexico - GOM9C Gulf of Mexico (SPAdes) (version 2) | ecosystem: Environmental > Aquatic > Marine > Cold seeps... | reverse complement strand
ATATAAATTTAGGAGGTATGATTTTTCATATTGATGAAAATGCATATCAAAAGCTGCAAAATTATTTAAATGCAGTTAGACGTTCTTTTGCAGGTGCTTCTGGAGAAGATGAAATAGTATCAGATATAGAAAGTAGGATAGCTGAATTATTTTCTGAAAAACTGCAACACGACAAACAAGTTGTAAGTAACAAGGAAATAGATGAAGTAATTGAAGTAATGGGGCAACCAGAGGATTATATGGTTGACGAAGATATATTTGAGGAAGAACCTCGGTCAACTAGAACATCTTCACACAAGAAAAGAAAATTCTATAGAGATGTCGACAATAAATACATTGGAGGAATATCTTCAGGGTTAGGACATTACTTTGGTATAGATGCTCTTTGGGTAAGGCTAATATGGGTAGCACTATTTTTTATTAGCATAGGAACACTAGCAATTTTTTCTTACATATTGTTATGGATCTTAATCCCAGCTGCAGAAACTACTGCAGAAAAAATAGCCATGACTGGAGACCCTGTAAATATTTCAAATATTGAAAAAAAGATTAAAGAGGGTTTTGATTCGGCTTCTGAATCAGTAAAAAACGTTGATTACGAAAAATTCGGAAGCAAAGCACAAAGCGGAATATCCTCATTCTTTGATGCTATAGGAACAGTTTTTATGACTCTTTTTAAAGTATTTGGAAAATTCATCGGAGTCATATTATTATTAGTAGGTACTGTTGCAGTAATTAGTACATTAATAGGTATGTTTACCATGACGTCATTTGATTTTTTCAATTTAGACATTACAAATCAATTAGATTTATATGATTATGCTCCTGTATGGCCAGTGTGGGTTGTTTCAGTTCTTGGCTTTTTTGCTGTAGCAATTCCATTCTTTTTCGTTGCTTATTTAGGATTAAAAATATTAGTTTCTAATTTAAAATCTATAGGAAATATTGCTAAATTTAGCCTATTAGGAGTTTGGTTATTATCAGTAATTACTTTAGCTGTATTTGGTTTAAAAACTGCAGTAAAGCAAAAAGAAAACGATCATGTTTTTATTAAAGAAGAACTTGCAGTAACAGCTCAAGATACTCTTAGGATAACTATGAATGCCAATGAATTATATTCATCAAGCTTAAGAAGAAGTGATAATGAAAAGTTTGTGTATGATGAAAATAACACACAACATATATTTTCTCAAGATGTACGTTTAATAGTTAAATCAACTAAAGATTCTATTGGAAGTATTAGAATAAGAAAAGAAGCAAATGGTCATTCTCATGATGCTGCTAGAACTAGGGCAAAAGATATTGATTATCAATATACTTTAGAAAACAATGAGTTATCATTAAATAATTATTTTTTAGCAAGTCCTGAGCAAAAATATAACAGTCAAGAAGTAGAAGTAACTCTATATATCCCTGAAGAAACAGTTATTTATGCTGATGAAAACACATACTACTACCACCGAAATAATGATAGGTATGGTGATATTCTTGAAAACGAATATGAAGAGCACTATTTAAGGGTATTAGAAAAATCAACTGAATGTTTAGATTGTCCTGAAGGAGAATATGAAGATAAACATGGAAATGTAATCATCAATGAAAACGGAATTAACATCACCATTAATGAAGATGGAGAGAAAGGTAAAGTGATTATAGGTGAAAACGGAATTGACATTAATGTAAACGAAACTGAGGGGGATAGTTTTGAAATGAAAATAAACGAAGACGGAATTAAAATTAAAAGCAACGAATAGCTCGTTGCTTAGCTAACTAAAATCAATCAAAATGGCAACAATCGCAAAGTATTTAGTAGTATTACTGATTAGCATGTTATGCTTAAGCTGTAATTTCAACTTTTCTGGAGTAAAAGGAAATGGAAACGTGGTAACACAAAGCAGATTATCTGATGTAAACTTCACTAAAATTAAAGCTTCTGAGGGTTTAGATGTCTATTTAACTAAAAGTACCTCAACAGCTGTGAAAGTTCAAGCAGATGAAAACTTACAAGAATTAATTGAAACAGAAGTTAAAGGAGATGTTTTACATATATACACCAAAGAATCTGTTGGGAAAGCAAGCGCTAAAAAGGTATTAGTAAATTTTACTAGTTTAAATGAAATAAGTAGTTCAAGTGGCGCTGAAATACATACTACGAACTTTATTCTTTCAGATAATATTATTGTAAATGCTAGTAGTGGAAGCCATCAAAAATTAGCGATTAAAGCATCTACAATAGATTGTAAAACTTCAAGTGGCGCTAATATTGAGTTGGATGGCAGAGCAAAAAGTATTTCTGCAAATGCTTCTAGCGGTAGTGTTATTAATGCTCATGGTTTAATTGCCGAAAACTGCACTACTAAATCATCTAGTGGTGCAAATATCGATGTGAATTGTAAATCAACTATCAATGCAAAAGCTTCAAGTGGATCAAACACTTCTTATGCTGGAAATCCTATATCGGTGTCAAAATCAAAAAGTTCGGCAGCAAGTATTTCAAAACATTAAACAAAAACTATAAACCGTAAATTGAGTCGCTATTTTTAGCGACTTTTTTGTGTTTTTAATTTTCATTACCATTTAAAGACATAATTATTTTTATATTGTCAACATAATACATTACAAATAATAAAAATGGCAACATTTTTGCCTTATTTATAATGAAGAACAATTAATAACACTAACAATGAAGTTTAAAGTTTTAGTTTTAACACTATTAATAGGAGCATTTAGTTTTGCTCAGAAAAAAGAAAAAATAAAAGGAAATAAATTTATTAAAGTAAAACAACATCAAATTGCTGATTTTAATGAGCTCGTCTTAAATGAAAACTTTGAAGTTTTTCTTTTAAAAGGAAGTACACCACAAATAGAAATTGAAACAGATGAAAATTTACATGACGTAATTCAATTTTCTGTTACTGAAAATGGAGTCCTTAGCATTAAAACAACACATCAGATCACATCTAAAAAGAAATTGAATATTCGTATTACAGTTACTAATAATTTTAATTCAATTATAATTTCTGACAAAGCAATAGTTAATTCATTAATCGATTTAGAAATTAATAAAATGACTATTACAGCAAATGACAATTCAAGAATTTACTTAACTCTAAAAACTGATGAATTTAAGTTTACAGCAGAAAAGCACTCAAAAATTGAATTAAACTTGACTACTAAAAAAGGTGTTATACAGTTAAGTGAGTCAACCAACTTAGAAGCATTAATTAATGCCGATGAGCTTAAAATTGATTTATATCAAAAAGCAAACGCGAAAATAGAAGGTGACCTAATTAACTTAAACTTAAGAGTTGATAACGCTTCAAACTTTAAAGGTAGTAAGCTTACTGCTACTAATGCCACGGTTATTACTGAAGGTAGCGCAGATTGTGATATAGACGTCAAAGAAACTTTAGCACTAGAAGCTTCTGGATCTTCTAAAGTAAACATTTATAACACTCCAAAAATAGATTTGAAAAAATTTGAAGATTCTGCTTCTATTTTCAAAAAGCAATAGTCAGTTCTTCTAAATAAGTAAACAAACGTAAATTAATTCTATTATTTTACAAGAAACATAAGAATAAAATAAAAAGAGCCAAACTATAGTTTGGCTCTTTTTATTTTATTTAATGGATTATTGCTATACTTCTTTAGCTGCTAAATAACGTTCTGCATCTAATGCAGCCATACATCCGGTACCTGCAGCAGTAATTGCTTGTCTATATACATGGTCAGCTGCATCTCCAGAAACAAAAACTCCAGGAACATTTGTTCTAGCGCTTCCTTTTTCATTTATGATATACCCAGTTTCGTCTAAGGTAATAAAGTCTTTAAAGATATCCGTATTTGGTTTATGTCCAATAGCTACAAAGAATCCTGTAGCTGCAATATCATGCTCTGCTCCAGTATCTCTATTTTTAACCTTAGCACCAGTAACACCATAATCATCACCTAAAACCTCTACAGTTTCAGTTCTTAATAAAATTTCAATGTTATCGGTTTTTCTAACTCTTTCGGCCATAATTTTAGAAGCTCTAAAATCATTACGTACAAGCATAGTTACTTTCTTACATATTTTAGATAAGTAATGCGCCTCTTCACAAGCAGAATCTCCTGCTCCGACAATAATTACTTCTTGATTTTTATAAAAGAATCCATCACAAACAGCACAAGCAGAAACTCCTCCACCCATTTTTAAATATTTTTGTTCTGATGGCAGTCCTAAATATTTAGCTGCTGCTCCAGTAGATATGATTACTGTTTCACAATGAATTTCTTTCTCATCATTAATCCATACTTTATGAGTATCACCCGAAAAATCAACTTTAGTAATCCAACCTGATCTTACATCAGTTTCAAAACGCTCCGCCTGATTACGTAATTCAACCATCATGGCAGGTCCTGTAACTCCTTCAGGATAACCTGGGAAATTTTCTACTTCATTAGTAGTTGTTAATTGTCCTCCTGGTTGAGACCCTTCATACATTACTGGCTTCATATTTGCTCTTGCAGCATAAATTGCAGCAGTATATCCTGCAGGTCCAGAACCAATAATTAGGCATTTTACTTTTTCTATTGTATCAGACATATCTAAATTCTTTAATTATAGTGGGGTTAAAATAGAAAGCAAAAATAAAACATTCTAAGAGAATTAATTAAAAAATAGATATCAATATTTTTTATTAGAATATAAGAGCTTTTGATAGCAAAATATATGCTAAAAAAATCTTGATAAAGAAAACTTCAAAAAGCTATCTTCCTTAAAATTATTAAGAATTAAATCGTCCGCAGCAATAGAATTAAAAACTCTTGCTTCTAATTCTGCTTTCCAATTATTTCCTATTCTTCTTGAAGCTTCTATACTAAATATTTTACTGCTTTTTTCTAAATCTGTAATTCCTCCGATTAATATGGAAGTATCTTTTGTGTCGTTAAAAGCTATTCTGCTTCCAAAAAAAACATCATTTTGCAAACTGTTAAGTGCTAATTCATCACGTTCATCATAAAGGTATTCACCAATTACACCTATATCTAAACCATTACCATCAATATTACTAAAAGTATATTCTAAGCCTGCTACTAAAGCGAAAAAGTCTTGAGCTTTTGACGTTCTATATATAGATTCAAGTTTCCATAGATATGCATTATGAGTTACTTGTACATCTAAACCTGTTTGATTGATTACAGGGTAATAAGCATTAATATTTCCTAATTGATCAAAAGTGAATAGTGGTTCCCTCCCGTTTCCATAAAAATGAGAAAGTCCTAAATCAAATTCTCCAAAATAATGACTCCATCTAAAAGCTACGTCTTGTCGCCATTCTTCAGCACCACTTTCATACCCAATAGTTTCTTTATCAACCACTACAGGAAAACGTAATCTCCCTTTTTCTCCTGGAAAATTTCGCTCCCTATGATAGGGTAGGTAAAAGAAATTAAAACTTCCTATTTTATCACTTGTCCAGGTAAACTGGGCCATGGGTTGTCCTAATTTCTCTTCACCATCAAAAGATTCAGTTTGATCTGTTTGATTAATAATATCAACAAGATGGTTACTTTCTGTTACACCCCAATATACTTTTTTAAGCCCAATACTTAGCTCCCACTTCCCTTTTGCTTTTTGATAATACAGTTCCCTAATATCCCAATGTGTTCTTTCTTCATCAACATCTAATCTAAAAAAACCAGTAAAATTAATACGCTCCTTCCCTTTGTTCCAATCAACAGAATATTCTGGAGTAAAAGCTAGAGATGGGAAATGGCTTTCTTGACCAGTAAATGCGGCGTCATCATAGAAATAACTATACTCTCCAGCTATTTCTAATTCAAATTCCTGTTTAAACTTTTTTTCTTCCTTAGTTTGAGCTACTAGTGTAAATTGAAGTACTAAAAACAAGGCTAAGAAAATTATCTTAGGTAATTTCATAACAATGGTAATTCATTTATAAAAGCAATACCAAATTTTATGAAGACTTCATTGTTTTTGGTATTGCTAAGTATTAAAACTATATATAATTTAATTCCCTGCTCTTTTTAAAGCTGCCTGAGTAAAATCATCGTCCGTTAAATTAGCATCAAAATTATAATTACTAAATTCAAGACGTGTTTCCTTATTACTCTGTGTATTTACCATATTAAAAGTACCTGCTCTCCAAAATTTATTTTTATATAATTTATAGTTGCTATAAACCAACGTTTTTAAAAGTGAATTTTTACGATCATAAAATTCAACTTTTTCTATTCTATATCCTTTGTCTTTATTATAGGTAACTATACGCCTAGTATACCCTGATTTTAAATCAACAGGATCCTGTTCTACTATTAAAAAACTCCCTTTCTCTTCAAGGAATTTATAGCTATATTTTTCAACTTCTTGAGATGATAAATCTTCATAAGCAAATTCACTTCCTACAAAAGGGCCTGATTTATTATTAGATGAAATTCGCTTCACCCTTTTTATAGAAGGCAAAAACAACCATTGATCATCCGCTCCAACTTTATGAGTAAAAGTTAATGTTGACGTTCCTTTTACGTCCTTTGGGCTGTTAAATACAATTAACGACTTATCACCATCGATATCTAATTCAAGTGTAGCAGTTGTTAAATTACGTTCACTTGTTTGCCCATTCTTGTTTTTTAATGTCATTTTTAAATCTACAGTAGAACTATTAAAACCTAAATCGGCTTGTTCTGCTGCTTTTGCAATTTTTAATCCACGTTCTTCTGCTGTTTGCGCACTCGTAATTGCTATAAACGAAAGTCCTATAAATGTTAACGCTATTTTTTTCATGATTCTATATATTTATTGATGTTTAATTTTCTTCTTTTAAAAATTCATTCTTCTTACTTGTTAATATCAAGAGTGAGGGTAATAAAATAAAGTCTATTACCAAAGCAGCAAAAATTATTATCAAGGTAATTCTTGCCATATAACTATTTAAAGCAAATGATGATGTTGATAGTACCGTAAACCCTGCTAACAATACAATTGTAGTTGTTACAAGAGCCTCGCCAACTGTTTCAAAAGCATAAACAACTGCTTCCTTAGCATCATATCCCAATTCTCGTCTAGCTCTTAAAAATTTACTCATAAAGTGAACGGTATCATCTACAATAATCCCTAAGGTCATCCCAAAAACAATTACCATCCCTGTATTTATTTGCCCTTTGTATAGTGCCCAAATTCCAAAACCTACAAGCACAGGTGCTATATTGGGTATCAAACTTAATAAGCCCAGTTTAAAACTTCTAAGCGCTAACATTAGAACTATAGAAATTAAAATAATTGCTATTATATTACCATTTAACATACTTTCTGCTTGTCTAAAACCAAGTTTTGAAAACATTAACATTGGACTTACTGCAATTGCATGCATTTCTTTAGGGGTATTTTCCTGTAACCAATCTTCACAACGTTCTGAAAAAGCTATCATATTTGGGCTGTCAATATTTTTAAGAGTAACCGTTACACGAGATTCCGATTTATCAACATTAATTTGATTGTTTAAATCTAATCCAAAAGGTAAAGACAATTCATAAAGTAATAAATACTGAGCCGCTTCTTCCCTATTATCTGGTACACGATAATATTTTTCATCATCACCATGCATGGATCTATTTACTCGTCTTGCAACTTCACTAAATGCATTTACATGAATAACTTCAGGTTGCTCATTTAACCAATTTTCAAATGCATTCAAGTTTTTAAGATATGTGGGGCTGTTAATACCTCCGCTTTCACCACTACCTACTGAAAATTCAACATTGTAAATTCCAGTAAGGTTTTCGCTTATATAATCTGTATCTGTTCTAAACTCAACACTTTCATCAAAATAATTGATAAACTCATCATTAAAGGTGTTTTTAGTTGCTAGGAATGTTAATATTCCAATAACAGCAAATGAGATTAGTGTAAGTTTAACTGGTTGTTTTACTACAAAATTACCGAAAGCTGAATAGTTGTTTTTCTTAGGGGTACTTTCTTCTTTTATAACTTTAGTTTTTACAGGTAAAACAGCCATTAATGCAGGCAGAGTTGTGGTAGAAAAAATAAAAGCCATAATCATACCAAATGCAGTAATATTACCTAAATCCCAGAAAGGAGGTACATCCCCAAAATTCATTGTTAAAAACCCAATAACAGTTGTTAAACTAGTTATAAATACTGGCATAAAGTTTAAACGTATCGACTCAATCAAAGCATCAACTTTGCTTAAGCCATCTTTACGCATTTTTTGAAGCATTGTTATTAGTATATGTATACTATCCGCTACAGCAAGAGTAAGTATCATTGTTGGAAACACTGCTGAGGGTGGCGTCAATTTAATTCCCATAATACCAACAAACCCAACAGAACTAATAATTGAAAAAATAACTACAACTAAGGTTGCTATAGTACTATATATATTTTTAGTTAATATAAGTGTCGTAATTATTACTATTAGCATCATGATCATGGTAAGCCCTAAATCATTCATTGATGATTCAAAAAAAGCAGTATTTAAAGGCACTAATCCTGATGAATGAACTTCAAATGTTGGATTTTTATCTTTAAAGTCTTTCACCATGTTTCTTACAAAATTAGTAACCTCAGGTATTTCCTTGGCACTATCTTTTCCAGGAAGTCGTACAGTAATATTTACTGCTGTAACACTCCCTTTTTCGTTTAGAATACGGTTTACTAATAAAGGTTCCTTTAACGCTTTCTCTTTTATTTCATTAATTTGAGCGTCTGTTTTTAATGATGATTCATAGGATAAATCATCAACAAACAAATCATCTCCTTCAGCACTAGTATGCTGAAAATTAGTTAATGCATCTACTCTTGACGAATACGGAGTATTCCATGATGCAGCAGTTAACTCTTCTATCGCGGAAAGGTTTTCTTTGGTAAATACATTTCCGTTTGAAGGCGATAATACTAAAATAACATTGTCATCCTTAGTATATTTGTCCTGTAAAGCATCAAAAGCTTCTAATTCCGGGTTAGATTCACTAAAAAACACATGGTAATCACCATCAAATTCCATCTTTCCTTGGGAACCAAGTCCCATTGCTAGCATAACTGATGCTAACAATACTATCCATTTATTCTTTATTACTGCTTTCGCCCAATTCTTAGCAAAATTATTGGAAGCATTGCTTATTTTTTTAAGTGCGTTCATCTTTTAATCTTAATTTAATTGACCAGTCAATTATTAATTGGTCGTTACAGTTATTATTACTATTAGTACTTCAGTTAAGTCAAAAAAATTGACCAGTCGTCTTTTAAACGGGTAAAAAAAATTATTTTAATAAAATATTCGTAATCACATGCAGTAAATTATCAATTGGATAAGCATTTTGCATTTCTTTCATTGTAGTCATTGCTCCTTTTCCTGCATCTTCCATAAATTCAGCAAGGTCACGAGGTTTAATAGTAGTACTAACCTCTCCTTGTTTTTGAGCTTCTTCTATAACCTCTGCAATATAGTTTTTAATAAGTTCACTTTTTGCAGCAATCATATTTCGTATAGCTTCATTATGATCTGCCATTTCAGTTGCTATATTACACCCCATACAACCAGATTTAAAATTTAACTCCTCCTTTAAAACTGTTGAGCGAAAAGTATAAAAATCTAAAATACGTTGCTTTGGGGAAACTGTTTGGTTTTGTAAAATTTCTAAAGCAGGAGGAAACATTTGGTCAAAATACTTTTCCAGTGCTTGTACTGCAAAGTCTTCTTTACTATTAAAATAAAAATAGAAAGAACCTTTAGGTATCTCTGCTGCTTTAACAATATCATTAACACTAGTAGCATTATACCCTTTAGACCATAGTAAGGCAATTCCTTTATCTAAAAGAAAGTCTGCTTTAAGGTCATGTTTTAAGGTTTTAGCCATTGTACTAATAAATATTTAGAGTACAAATATATGACCACTCGTCTAGTAACACAAGCTTTTAACACATTTTTTTGTTTTACGCTAATGTAATTTGCCTAAATATTAAGTAATAACGGTATATTAAAACAATGAGATAATTGCTAATTTAATTTTTATATTAGTTAATCTCTTAATGTATATCTGCGGACTTTATTTAAAACTCTAACTCTAGGGTTAAGCACCAAAACCGGTACTAAGTATAGTCATTGTTATAAGGTGCTTGTTATAGTCGATTTACCCATACTTTAAAAAACTCAGGTTGATTAGCTAAAAAAGTATTCCAATTCATTTCTTTCCTGCTAGGATTCGTAGGCCAAGGATCACGCAAAACAACCTTATCTATTATTGGGTTATTAAACTGGTTAACTGAGTAATAAACAGCTGTTAGAACATATGCATGTCCTTCTCCTCTTAATCCAACAATGATAGGCCATTTTCTAGACAATTGGTCAACAATATCAGAACCATTATAAACCCCATATTGAGAGTAAATTTGAGAATACCTTCCTCTTGAGTCAGGAGCCCAACCAGAAAGTGCATTCATAATATTTTGAGCATTTCCTGTTTTACAAGGCAAGTTACCATATACCTTTTGAACTATTTGTTCCTGTTGAACATATAATCCGTGATAATTAAGTACCATTTGTACACAAGTAGCCCAGCACCAATTTTGACATCTTTGTTCCGAAGCTATTGGCTGAACTTCATTAGAGGCCGGTCCAGCTACAAAATAATTTTGACCAAGTTGCTTAATTGCTCTTTGAGCGCTCACTTCTTTACATAAAAAAAGAGAAATGAATATTATTAAAAAAAGTTTAATTGTTTTCATAATTATTTGTTTTTGATGTTTCTAACGGGTTTGTATATGAAAAATAGCGGATTTTTAGCACGAACTTTTCGGTTTGTAACTGGTCTTTATTTTATTATTTATCTTTCGGTTAAGCACTAAAATCGCTATTTTTTATATACTTTGTTGGCAACAGTTTTCTTATTTAAAATAATTTTCTAAATCTTGATTGATTGTTCTTCCTTTATAATATCCAGTATAGTTTAATTCTAATCTTCTACTTGTCAGGTCATCATCAATGATCTCTTGAAAATAAGAAGAATTGTGAGGGAGTTCTTCAATATGCTTTTCAAAATCTAACCATTGATCCAATATAGAATTAATTATTTCTCTTGATTCTCCTTCAATTTCATTTGGCTTGAAATCTTTATTAAATAGATTTAATGCAACTGATGTAACTGCGTATTTCCCGTATCTCAGGGCATTACCATAATTTACTTTACCAAACGTGTTTTTAGAATCCTTATCTATGTTAGATTGAATCTCGATAAGAATTTCATATGTTTTGTATGCGAAAAAATATTCTTTGTATCTATTAGAGTCATTTAAAATTTTCTCAAAGTTTTGTTGCTTGAAAATTTGATTCTCACTACTTCTACGCGCTTGAGATGGTTGTTTGTTACAAGTTAAACATAAACGAAGAAAATGATCTCTATTTATTATCATTGATCTATTGATATATTTATTTCTCAATCCATCTCCAAATTCTCCTTTTTTTCGTTCATAATAATATCCGAAGTCTTTAAAAATCTTCTCTTGTATTTCAATTTGGATTTTGTCATTTGACCTTCGATCTGATTCTGTAACAACCGTTTGTTGATTTGTAGCCTTAGAAATGGCTTCTATTAGTGATAATTTTTTTTCAGCATCAGCATCTGAAATTTCACTTTCATTAAATGTAATTACTTTTAGTAAAACTTCTTTGTTTTCTAAAATCTCAAGAGGATCTCTACCTTCTTTTAAATATGAATCATAAATTAAGCTTAACGTATAGGCAGTCTGCCCTCCATTTATTATTTGACCATTTGTAACAGTTAATTGTGCTTTGTCTTTAATTCCTATATTTTCATTATAATTTGTTTTGTCTGATAGCATTGTTATACCATTATTAAATAATGCAAACTCATTAGTTTTCTTATTTACAATAGTATCACGAATTGCTCTATTAACAGAACTACTTGCTAAATCTAAATAGCTTCTTGGGTTAAATTTTAAAATTGAGTTTTTATACTTGTGTAAAATTCTTGCGATTTCATAAGTTGGTACAAATAGAACAGAAATGTTACATTCTTTAAATTCGGTATCAACTTTGTAACTTACTTTAGAACTTGCTCCTTTGTTACTTAAATTAATGTCTATATATAATTCTGATAGGTTATAAAAAGTACCTGAAATTATAGGGAAAAGTAAATCTGAATAGCATTTATCAAAATTAAATACCTCAGAAGGAAATCCACCAGTTAACATCCTTAGCTTAGTTGGTTTTACTGATTCTAAATTCGCAAGTATTATTACTTTGTAGTTATAGTTTCCAATATCAGTTATTTGACTTATTTCTCTAACAAGTTGTTTTATTTTACCATTATACTCGATACCATCCTCATTACTCTTGTTTCCTTGAGTAATTTCTTGAGTATCCATATTTAGAATTTCGGATAAAGTAATTTCTTTATTTTCAAAGTTTTTTTTATTAGTTCTAAATTTTGATTGAATGAAATAAATTAATCTGTTTTCAGTTGAGATGTAATATCCATCAATTCCACCATCTTGAGATCCATCAGTAATAAAATATTCCCTTTCCGTAAAATCTAATAATCCGAATTTCACTTTTAGGTATAAATGTATAAATGCTCTACTTCTTGCTTGGTTAATTTTTTCAATATCATCTTCTTTAGGATAATATCTTTTGAAATTTGCTGGTGCTTCAAATCGAAGTCGATCAAGTATATTTACTAATGTATTGTATTTCATTTGTTATAATTGTTACCAACGTTTACCTATGTTTAGTACGGATTTACAAAGAGCAAAACCCTCAATTACGCACATAGCCTAAAGTTAATATTTTGTTTTTAAATTATTCTTTTTTAAACACCAAATTTAAGTTTTGGTGGACTTTCTATGAAAAACAGAACTTTCAATTAAGCGCTGAACTCCGTATTAAATATAGTTTTTGTTATACTTAGTTTTTATTCTTCAATAATCATTTTTTTTAATTCATTTAAGGCAAGCTCATATTCTATTTTATCAAATACAATTGGTTCAATATTAATTTTATCATCTGGATTTTCTACGGTTTCAATATTTCCATCACCCCAAATAAAGTTAGACCAAATTACAATATTTTGTTTTCGTGTGATTTTAAACATTAAAGAACCACAGCGCTCATCACCACAATCACTACAGACATAAGCAGAGAAAAAACCATTGTCTAATTTAGATTGATTTGAGTTCTTAAAATCGTAAAATTCAGTAAGTTCAAATTCCTTGTTATTTCCCCATCCAAACTTTCCTATGTTGTTGAGAATACCACCAGTTAAATCTGCTAAAGACTCTCCATTTATTTTAAAGTCAATATATTCTTTTTTTATTGTACCAAGATTAGTTTTTCTTTCAAATGTTAATGTCGAGTTGGATTGAAATAGATTTTTCAATTTTGAGTCAGTATCTTTTATATTTAGAGTAACAGTAAGTTTTTCGTCTAGTGCATTAATTAAATTATCGATTATTTTATTTAAGTATTTTCTTCTAAAGAATCGTCTTGTTGTTTTGAATGGGATTACAATAATATCTTTCACTTCAATGATACTTAAATTAGTTAAAGAAGTAAATTCTCCTAAACCAAAACATTGTTCTTTTCCGTCCCAAATTATCTGAATAGCATGATTATCTTTAATATTTGACCATTGAAAAACTCGTGTTTCTATGCCTTCAATATTATGAAGGTCTTTACTTATAATGTAACCATTATTTTCTAATTTATAATTTATCTTGTCTAATATAAGTTTATAAGCTTCATCAGTATTTTCTCTAATGTATTTCATCATTTTTCATTCATTTGATGATTTATGGACTTAATCGAGCTTTTAACGTCTACTTGAAGTACTTTTATATTTGAAATATCTGTACAAACTCTAATCAAAGAATTCCAATTTTCAACATCTTCTAACCTTGGAATGAATCTTATATAAATGTGCTTGTTATTCTTGTATGAGTTGGGGTTAAATAATTTTGAAAATCTATTTCCAAAAGTGTACTCTAAATTTCTAAAGTCAAATATAATACTTTGAATAGAATTATCTTTTATAACTTTTTCTTTAGCCTTTTCAATAATGAAATCTACATCAGAATTACCAGAAGAACCAATACCGCAAACACCGACAAATCGTAATAGAAGATGATTTTTTATTTTTTCTATTTTGGTTAATTCAATTTTCATTTTTTGATTAAGTATAACGTTTACCTATGTTTAGTACGGATTCACAAAGAGCAAAACCCTCAATTACGCACATAGCCTAAAGTTAATATTTTGTTTTTAAATTATTCTTTTTTAAACACCAAATTTAAGTTTTGGCGGACTTTCTATGAAATATTGAACTTTCAATTAAACTACTGAACTCCGTATTAAATATAATTATTGTTAGCAAATCGTGTACTTGTTAAGTCTTAATTTACGGTTCATAGCTCCATCATAAATAATCTTTTATTTACAATTTCAATTTACTTTTTATTTCAATTTTAGAGGTTAACTTTATTCGTTGAATCCTTTTATAATCATGTTTTGTTTTTATTAATCAATATACCAATTATCATTGGTATCGCTAATGTAGAAAAATATAGTTTGTAGATTGAAACAAAGGTAAAGGTAAAAGAAGCAATAAAATAGTATAAAAAGCTCCCATATGAATTGAAATAACTATATTCATTCGGGGCAATATTTTCAGAAATCAAATGAAAATATACTAGAATTAGATAAGTTAAGAAGTGGACTAATGGAACGAATGTCAGAACAATAACTAAAAGTTCCGAAAGTGAATAATCGTTTTTCTTCTTAAAGGTCAACTTCCAAGCAAATCCTAAAATAAAATATGTTAGAAAAGGTGTAGTTAAATAAAAATGAAGATGATCTAATGTAATTGTAGAAGTATAACCATATAAGCCAAAACCAAAAGCAAATATTGCATTTAATCCTCCAAATAGTTTCCAATCATCTTTTAAGAATTTTTGTAATATTTTAACTTTTTTTTTAATCTTACTTTTCACAATTTAATAATGTTTGCTAACAACTGAATATAGTTGTTGACCATACTCAAATTAGGTGTTTAGTTTTTAATAAGTCCAATGAAAGAAATTGTATCATAGTGTTATGTGCTGCATTTGTTTTACCTATAATAATAATAAGTGCTGCCTTACTCCCTTTGATGTTCTTCTATTATTCCTTCTAATGATTCCAGGTGATACTTAATTAAGTCATGGTTTTTATGTGACTTACAATTTAAAATAAAGGTATTAATACTTATGTAAAGTGTTTTCTTTATGTCATTGTTTGTTGGAGTTGTTTTTTCTTCCTTTTCGAACATATTTATACTTTTAATAACATTTTCTATAGATGTTATAACTCTATCTTTTGTTCCAATTTCTAAATAGAATTCACAAGCAATCATTGAGCTTTCACATGCTTCATTGAAGTTATTTCCTTCATAACATCTACCAGCTTGTGCAACGTACAAAGATGCTTCTGTGTTGTAATGTAATATTTTTATTTTGGTCTCTAAGGAGTCTAAAGATTTCTTTATGTCTGCTTTGTTTGATTGCTCTAATTGTTTCAATTTCTTGTCAAATTCAGTTTTATTTGACTTTTCAAGCTGTTCTAATTTTGTAGTAAAATTGTCCACCATTTGCTTCTGAATAAAGCTTGTTAATTCTTTTAAGTTTTGTCTTTGGAAATATTGAGCTAATATTGGAATAATTATACCAACTACTGAAATAGCAAGTATCAATTTTAACCATGCTGAATCATAAAAATCATTTATTTGTGAAACAATTTCCTGTTTTTCATTTAATCTAAATTCTAGTTGTCTTAATGTCTCATTCTTTGAAACTGAATCAATTTTAAATTGTAGTAATTCTAATTTTTCAGTAATATGTTTTATATGTAAAGTATCTATCATTTAGTTTTCTTAAACCTGGTGTGTTTGTTATTTTTTTAATGTTTGCTAACAACCGAGTATGTTGCACGTGCAACATATACGCGTTATGTATTTTGTTTATTATTTTTATGTAACCCCAATGAAATCAAGTATCTTTCCATTTGTAAACGTTTATAAGTGTTTAAATATGGAACTTTAGGTCATAGGGTATAATTCAAATATAGCATTTTTAAATTGAAATAATAATAGCAATACACTGACAAATGTCAATAAAAGAAAAAAAGGGGCAAACGCCCCTATATTATGTTAGTTATAAATC
>Ga0209292_1003862_pt1 | contig 16238 bp, 15 predicted proteins | sample GOMGulsemesocosm_2_FD_184634 | JGI IMG/M metagenome (GOLD analysis project Ga0209292, IMG submission 184634) | Methane-oxidizing microbial communities from mesocosms in the Gulf of Mexico - GOM9C Gulf of Mexico (SPAdes) (version 2) | ecosystem: Environmental > Aquatic > Marine > Cold seeps... | reverse complement strand
ATCCCTATACGCTCAATTTTTCGTCCCTGAAAAATACGGTTTACTCCACATGCACCGATATCTTGACCAGTATTGGCGTTTTATTTAAAACGCTCTTGCTGTGGGGTCTAAGGCTAACTTACCAAATTTTAATAAGTTAGCGATAAGCCACTCTGTTGCTCAATGCGGTGGCTTTAATATGCTTTAACCACAACTTGGCATTTTTAACCACCCGAGCATTACCACTACCTGCTGCTAGCTGCATCTTTTTATAAGCCAAGGTATAATTTTCAACATAGAAATACGCCTGTGCCAGCGTCATTACAGCATTAGAGCGTTGGCGCAATTTTCGGCTGGCGATAGCACGTTTTAAACTAGTTATTGCCAGTCGATAATTCTCTAATTCAAACGCCAGCATGCCTTGCTTGTAATGTAATTCGCCATTGTTAGCAATGGCTGCAGCTTGACCATAATAGTCAATGGCTCGATCAAGCTCTTTGGCCTGATGCCAAGAGCGAGCTACGGTGTTTAACATCCGCTCGTTACGGCTAATTAAGCCCGATTTAATATGCTTGTCTAGCAGCACAGCACTACGGTGTGGAATGTTATTGTGGCGATACAACTGTGCCAGTAGTTTTATTTCACTGGCGCTGGTAACAAAACCTTTTAGGTAAGCCAAATGCATGGTCGACAGCGCTTTTTTGTATTGCTCGTTGGCCATATAAAATTGACTAAGTTGCAGCCAATAGTTTTTTTGTTGTGGGAATAACGCGACTAATTTTTCGGCCACTTTAATGGTATTACGATACTGTTTACGCTCAAAATAAGCGGACAGTTTTAACAAATATGGATTTTTATTAGGTTTAGCGAATAAAGCAATAGCCCGGTTGGCAGGCTTGATAACCTGCGCATATTGTTTCAATTCAAGATGAGCTTGCGCTATTCGAACCCAAACTTGTGGATCAGTTTTATGAGAAAACTTAAGCCATTGACGGTAACGCTTAATTGCCGATTTATAATGGCGTTGCTGCATTTGCAAATCAGCTAGAGTTCGCAGTGCAGCGCCATGTTCTACTGTGCTTAAGATGTCGGCTGCAACGGCCCGTTTTAAGTAATTAATCGCTTTTTTTGATTGACCAGATTGGCCCGCATACATATTGCCTAAAAATCTATTAAGATACGCCTTGTCATAAGGCTTTTTTGCTTTAATGGTTAAGGCCATTTTAATCGCAGAACTGAGCTTGTCAGCGGCATACAGATCATAGACTTTGATCATTTTTTTACCGACCCGCTGCGACAAGGTATAGCTTTTACGCTTTTGGTCACTTGCCCCTGCTTCTGTGGCATTAACTACAGGCAGCAATGCCGTGCAACTTAGTAATAAGGCAAGCACTAAACCCTGTACTAATCCCTGCGCGGCACCCGGCACTGAACCAATCAATTTACGGATCTGTTTAACGATAATTTTAGTCGAGTAATTCAACATTTAAGATCCCTGCTTTTCAAGACGAAAATCGAGTCGAACCGTTTGACCCGTTTGCTTTTGCGGCTGACCATCAACCATCTTAGGTCTATATTTCCAACGCCTAAGCGCGCGGCGGGCCTCCTTGCTAAATAAACGCTTTGGTTTGGCTTCAATCACCTTTACGTCATCAACACCACCGAGTTCATTTATCGAAAAACTTAATATGACATAACCTTCTTTACCGGCTCGCGCCGCTTTCATCGGATATCGAGGCTCGATTCGGACAATAGGTGTCGCATCGCCATCTTGCGCTAATGTCGGGCCACTTAAACCGGCACTAATGCTGCTCTGGATATTTACCGTTGGTAAATTAATCGCCAAGCGCATTTTGGGTTCATTAGCCTGCGCTTTACTATTAAGTTGCACTGGCGGTGGCGGCGTATCTGGCAACGACGGCGGTTTGGGTTTTAATCTGATGGTTTTTTTAGCTTTGGTTTCTTGTTGTTGCTGATTGATCACCAGCGGCTCAGGCTTGCTGCCCGACTGTAATCGCTCGCCATCAAAGTTCACTAAAAAAGCCATCAAGGCGAATAACCCAAAGGTCATTACAGCCCCCAATAAAATAGCAATAGCCGCTCTTAACATTTACCCTTCCTCTGCCGCAACCATCAGCTTGTCGACCCCAGCGGCCTTCACCTGATCCATCACTTGAACAACAACGCCATGTTTAGTGTCGATATCTGCTTGGATCATCACCGCCGCTTCAGGAGACTCGGCCAGCATCCGCTCGATATTGGCACGAACCCGCTTAATGTCGATCACCCGTTTTTCCATATGAACTCGGCCCGCACTGTCAATCGCAATAAAGATATTGGCAGATTTCTTCTTAGTTGCATGTTGTGCTTGTGGTTTGTTGACATCAAAGCCTGACTCTTTAACAAAAGACGTGGTAACAATAAAAAATATCAACATGATAAACACGATATCAAGCATCGGTGTCATATCAATTTCTACTTCATCACTGGCTTGCAAACGTTTACGTGCCATAAATATTTCTCTCTTTAATTATGCCAATTCCATTAGTCACATTGGTATGGTGTGGCAAACTGTCCACAAGGCTTGCTTTGGCGACTTTAATTTGGGCAGTTAAGCGTGAATTAAAAAACAACCCAGACAAAGCCGCAACCATACCAGCCATAGTCGGCATGGTCGCCATAGAGATGCCACCCGCCATCAGTCTGGCATTAGAGGTTCCTGTCGTCGCCATGACTTCAAAAACACTAATCATGCCCGTTACCGTGCCTAGTAAACCAATCATCGGACAAATGGCCACCAGCGTTTTTATAATTAACATTCGCTGAGTTAGCTTTTGATTGGCCTGGGACAACCATGCTTTGCGGATCTGCTGGGCATACCATGAAGTAGTATCAGCACGCTCCTGCCATGCGGCAATTATACGTTGGCGCTCTTTAGGAAATTCAATACGCAAATACAAATAACGCTCAAGCATTAAGCTCCACATCAGGAACAACGTAATGGCTACTAACAACAAAACATCGCCGCCAGTCGCCATGAAATCCCTGATAGATCCCCACAGGCCCATCAGGTAATAAAACATTAGCGCGACTCCCGCTCGGCATGTGCTGCAATAAGACCAGCGCTTTGTTCTTCAATCACATGCAACAATGATTTTGACCGGCCTGCAACTACCGAATGAATTAGCATCAGCGGTAAAGCAGCAATCAGTCCTAATACCGTGGTAACTAAGGCAGTTGAAATACCACCAGCCATCATTTTAGGATCGCCAGTACCAAATAACGTAATTGCCTGGAAAGTTCCGATCATTCCGGTGACCGTACCTAGCAACCCTAACATCGGCGCAATAGCAGCAAAGACCTTAATCACCGAAATGCCACGCTCAAGTCGCGGAATTTCTTTCAAAATAGCTTCATCAAGCTTTAATTCTAAGGTTTCAACGGCGGTACCTGTGGCGCTGTGATAAACATTCAGAATTCGTCCTAATGGATTATCACTCGGTTTACTTGGCGTGCGTAGTTGTCGTTTAACTTTACCGCCAATAAGGCCCAGCGTAATGATCCGTTCAAGTGCAATTAACAACCCTAGGACAAAAACCCCAGTAATAACATAACCAACCGTACCGCCTTGATGGTACTTTTCTAGTAGTGTTGCCTGCCCTGTCAGTAAATTAAGCAAACCACCACGAGTTGTATCAATGTATAGCGCTTGATAACCAGAATCGGCCGCTAAATAAGGGGCAATAGTCTCAACATTACGACTGGCGGGCTGGCGCGCTAATTCAGTCACATCGTCGCCACGACGGATTAAGTATTTATCTTGGCCAAGCAAATTAAAAGCACCAATTCTGGTCACTTTAGTCATTACTGAATTGCCAGAAACATCGGCAACTTGCACCTCAAATTGACTATTTTGGGCTGATTGAGTCATTTCGGCTTGCAAGGCGAACCACAGATTTTCAAGTTCGACTAACGTCGGTAACTCTTTACTGTGACCAATTGCGGCCAGCTCTTGTGCACGTCCCGGATATTGCGCCGAAATAACCGAATCGGCAACAATGCCTGCCGCATCGCCAGCAACGCCACGAACCACACCAAAAGCTTCTTTAAGATCGCCCTGCGCAGCCACTAAATCGGCTTCAAGTTGCGCCATCCGTCGTTCATTTTCGCTATGTTGCACCAACAATGCTTTACCGCGCGCTTTCTCAGCCTGATGTTGCTGTTTAGCCTTGTTTAACAACGCTTGTTTGTCGGCCTTTTGCGCCCTAAATTGCGATTCGCGTTTTTTATCAATCCGCACTTGAGAAACTCGGTCGTGTTTCACTTGCTGCAATAATTGATCAAGAGTTTGTGATGCCCCACTTGCCTGCACAGCTGCGGTGCTCATTACTAGCGCTGTCAGCATTAAATATTTAAGCAATGTTGTCATTATTGAGTCCCGCCAACTGCTGCCACTGGCAGTAAAATTAATTGTGGTGATTTGTCTTTTCGTACCACGGCTATTGCATGACGAATTGGTCGACGCCACGAATCGTCAAGGGCCTGCCAGTCTCTTTTATTGCGATCCCATAACCACGTTTTTTGACTATCGAGCGTCTGTGCTACTAAAGCAATGCGCCCAACCTGCAAGGTATTAACCGTTAATAGCACGTCGTCGATCAATTCTTTGCCTTGGCTAACGGTAGAGAAGCGACCCGAATCCATTTCAATTTGATAAGCTTCTAATACCTTGCGATATTTTTCGGCGGTGGTAACATTTGAATCAACCATCATCTCGCGTAAATAAGCAATGCGGTCATTACGCTGCTGACGCTCAAAGGGTAAATCAAGCGCAACAAATTCTTCAATGCTATCGATCATCTTCAGCATTAATGGCACTAACCCTTGGCGGGTTTTGTCGATGCCTGTTATATCAGCCTCAACGCCACTCAACTTTAGCTGCTGATCAGCCACTAACGCTGCAACATAATCGTTATAAGCGCGTAAAGCGTCGGTATCGCTAATCACCTGACGGTAATCGTTAAGTAAATTTTGGGTCTGATCAAACAGCTTATCGACCTTAACCTGCGAAGCCGCAGAGCGCTGTTGAATCGTACCGTCGGTTCGCTGAACTTGTTGTAAACTTTGGGCTGATACTGATGATGTAGTCATCATCACAGCAAAACTGGCGATAATGAGTGCTGTGTATTTCTTTTGAGCTAACTTGGACATAATTCCCAACCAAATTTATTGTTGTTATGGCCCACGGTTCTAACTCGCGTTAACCATATCGAAAGTTGTGCTTTATAATTACTGATCGATAAACGATGCTAACTTTTCACTAAAAAATATTAATATCTACAGTGAATTTGCACTGCTTTTATACTCAATCAGTAGTGGAAAAATATAAATAACAGTAGTAAGTCAGTGCAGTTTTCCGCTGAGGTTTTGCGTTTATTTCGCGCTTGTCCTCAACCTCAATTGGCAGCTTAGTAAATCGTCTAAATTACTGGCCCACAAAATACACCCAAACGCGAACGAGAACAATACGCAATAAGTAATTTTTTACCTAAATCGCTCTCTCAGTAACAATTAATTGCAACTGCGGGTAAATTCCAGTCAACTTATACCCGTGCTACCTAAAAATTCGTGATTTGCATTTTCAAGTGGCACGGGTATATCTGCAAACAGCAACTTAATAACTAAGCTACGCGCAATCATAACCTTTTATAAAATGGCTGTTTTTGATCTCAATAGCATTGTTATTGCCCTTGCGTTTTTTTCACCAAGCTCCATCAATAGCTTTGCCCTCTTATCATTGGTATGATCGCCGCCTGTTTATTCAAATTAAGTGTCTAAATGCTCTCGGCCAACGTAAAAAAAACCATTCAAACTTGCTTTAAGAGTTTTCGTGATGAGATTCCAAACTTTGTCTCGCGCAAAGAACAAAACTACATGGTCGCAGAAATCGCCAAAACACTGGCCGGTGAATACGATAAAAGCCGACGCATCGGTGTTATTGAAGCAGGCACAGGTACGGGAAAATCACTGGCTTATACATTAGGGGCTATTCCGCTCGCTTTATCGACCGGTAAAAAACTGTGTATTTCAACCGCCACTGTCGCACTGCAAGAGCAATTGCTGGCCAAAGATTTACCAATGTTTCGTCAATACAGCCGCCTTAATTTTGAATTTGGTGTTGTTAAAGGCCGCCAACGATATATTTGCGCCAGCAGGCTCGAACTCATTGCCGACAGTAAAGCGTCTGACTCTGTCGGACTGTGGCAGCACAAACCAGAACAGGCCGATCTCAAATTAATCGCAAAATTGTGGCAGGCTTGGCTCGATAAAAAATGGGATGGTGAGCGCGACAGCTGGCCAACCCCAATCAAAGACATGATCTGGCAGCAAATTGCCAGTGACAAATTTAGCTGTAATAAACAGTTAGCGGCCCATCGCCAATGTCCTTTTCATAAAGCGCGCGATATTATCGACAAACTCGACGTGATCATTGTTAATCACAGTTTGCTATTGGCCGATTTAGAACTGGGCGGCGGTACTATTTTGCCAGAACCCGATTCAATGTTTTATGTCATCGACGAAGCCCATCACCTGCCTGAGCAAGCACGCAGTTTTTCCAGCGCGTCGTCATCATTATTATCGACTATCGAGTGGTTATCTAAACTTGATCTAATGGGCAAGAAAATATCAACGGTGGTAAAAACTGAGCAATTGATTGGCCCAATCATGAAGTTGGCCGATAACAGCAATGAACTGGCCAGTGATTTAAAACTGATTAACCAATGGTTAAAAAACAATAGCCAATTATTTAATAACGACGATAAACGCCATCGTTTCGAGCACGGAGTTTTACCCGACTCATTGCTCATTTTAGTAGAAAACAGCCTGACATCGAGCAAAGCTGCTTTAAAACATTTAAATAAAATCCACCAAGTCATTTTAGAATCTTACAAAGATGGCTTAATAAGCCCTTGGCAAATTGAACCCTTATTAGTCGACATTGGCACCAACCTCAACCGAATGGAAAACCAAGCGAAGTTGTGGCAAATGCTGAGTTTTAAAACCTCAGCCAAAAGTGCACCTATGGTTCGCTGGGTCGAATTATCTGATCCGGTCAAAAATGAATATTTTTTTCGCGCCGCGCCGATTGAAGTCGGTTATTTCCTTGAGGATAAATTATGGAGTCAGGCCCACGGCGCAATCTTATGTTCTGCTACCTTACTGGCGCTGGGATCCTTTGACAGTTTTCGAAAATCCGCTGGTTTAAAGACCAATGACGGCACTCAATATATTAAGTTATTATCACCGTTTGATTTTCAAAATAATGCAGAATTAATCATCGCTAAGGTCACGGTTGAACCCAGTGATAGCCGCTTTGGCGACGAACTCGTTACTGAAATAAAACAACGAGTTGTCGACAAAATGGCAACATTAGTATTGTTTTCATCCTATCGACAAATGAATCAAGTGGCCAAAGATTTGCGCCAGCAGCATAATCTGACACTATTGGTTCAAGGCGAAGCGTCACGTAATGCCTTGCTGACATTGCATAAAGATAAATGTGATAACAAGTTGCCCAGCATTTTATTGGGCACCAGTAGCTTTTCTGAAGGCCTTGATTTGCCCGGCGCTTACCTCACAAACTTAATTATTACCAAGTTGCCTTTTGCCGTGCCAACGTCGCCAGTGGAACAAGCCCATGCTGAATACATTAAAAGCAAAAACGGAAATCCATTTTTAATTTTAACCGTGCCAGATGCATCACGTAAATTAATTCAATCGTGTGGACGCTTGTTGCGTAATGAGCAAGATCAAGGCACCATTACCATTTTGGATCGTCGATTAGTGACTAAGCGTTACGGACAATCACTGATTAACTCCCTGCCCCCTTATAAATTAACCATCGAGTCGTAATATAATTATGCTATTTAAGAGCCTTAATGTTTGAATTATTAAATAATATCCCTTGGGTGTTTATTTTAGCCAGCGCGGCGTTTGTTGCGGGTTTTATTGACGCCATTGTCGGTGGTGGTGGCTTGTTAACAGTACCAGCATTATTAAGCTCAGGCCTGCCAGTGCACATGGTGTTAGGCACCAACAAATTAGCCTCAACCTTTGGCACCGCCACTTCAAGTTACACCTTTTATCGCAACAAATTGTTTAACCCAGCAATGTGGTTACCCTGCATTATTGCTACTTTCGTTGGCGCATTAGTTGGAGCGGTGGCAGTAAGCTTAGTATCGGGGGCTTGGTTAGAAAAAATATTACCGCTTATCATTATTAGCACCGCCATTTATACCTTGTTTAAGCAACCGGGCCCAACAGTCGATACCGAGATTGATAAAGATTGTGCTAAATTCAAATTAAAACAGCGAATTCAAGGGATAACCCTTGGTTTTTACGATGGGTTTGCTGGCCCTGGCACTGGCGCGTTTTGGACTGTGTCGACACAGATGATCCATAAATTCGATTTATTGGTCAGCAGTGGGGTTGCTCGCACCATGAACTTTGTCAGTAATGCCACAGCCTTAGCGACCTTTATGGTTTTAGGTAAAGTTGATTATGAACTAGGTTTGCTGATGGGCGGTTTCTTGATGATCGGTGCCTTTATTGGTGCCCAGACTGCGATAAAATTTGGCAGTAAACTTATTCGACCAATATTCATTATTGTAGTATTGCTGATCAGCGTCAAATTGGCGTTGGATGCGTGGTTTTGATTAAGCAGCTCGGTGAAATAGACCAGCTGCTACAGCGATTAGCCCAACAAGCAACGAACTACGATCAACAAAACAAAACACCTTCATTCGGTAAACAACCATCAGGTAATCAAGCATTAACAAATAGGCCATTGGCCTATAAGCCATTAATCAATAAGCCACGGTTCAATAAATCGTTATTTAAGTCAAAGTCGCCGAACTTAGCTGACTATGTTAATGAGAGTTTTTGTTTGCTTAATGATGTCCGTGAGTTAGTTACCACTAATTCAGACACCAGTTTATTGCAATATCAATGCAATAAACTGGTGGATCAATGTCAGGCGATCCGCAAAGCATTAACCAACCAGCAGCAACGTGAAAATTCTAGCCAAATTTACAGCACCAACCGTAAGCCAGTGACTAAAAGTGTGATGCCCAGTCGGGTAGAACTGTATCAGGAGTTATCGAAACATCACGATTATCAGCAAAAGTTTGAAGGAAAAATACACCAGCAGGAACAACAATTGGCCTCAGCCCCAATTGACGAGCAACCAATGCGTCAACAAGAAATCCTAAAACTGCATCAACGCCTTGGTCAGTGCCGCAAGGCCATTATCTGTATTGAAAAAAATATACAGCGACTCGAAAGCAGCAATCTATCACCCCGTAATCGATAACCGGATCAAACTATGACCAAGACAACTAGTTCTTCAACAAATAAGTCAGCTACAGCTAAACCCGCGACGACGCTAGAACAAGCACCGCCGCACGTTCAGCTTGCGGTAGATTTAATTGAGCTACTTGAATCGAATCAAGTTGATAATCAACAGGCGATTGCTGCACTAGAAATAGTGCTTAGCGATTTTAAGCGTAAAGTCAGCAACCAAGACCAATCAGACCAATTCAGTTGAGAATAACGGTTAAGTCCACATCACCATCGTTGCCGCTATTGCGATCAGCAATAAACCAATGCCGTCTTTAACCTTGACCTTTTCTTTTAGCCAAAAGGTGGTGATTAGCATCATAAAAAATACTTCAACCTGCCCCAAGGTTTTAACATAGGGCACCGCCTGAATCGACATTGCACTAAACCAGCCGATAGAGCCAAGACAACTGGTGACACTAGTTAATACTGTCAGTTTAGGACGCTGCCATAATGCTGTAATAGTAGCGCGGTCTTTAACCACTAAATAAGCCAGCAATAACAGCGTTTGCAATGATATAACCAGCAGTAATACCCAAGCGGCACGATGCAGCAATGGCAAATCCTGAGTTAAACTCGCTTCACGTACCCACAACGAAGTCAGAGCGAACGCTGTGCCACAGGCAATGCCAATGGTAAATGTTTGCCACGACAGACTACGCAGCCCGCCCGCTTTATTCGTACTCATCAGCAAGATAGCAAAACCGCCTAACAGCACCCCACCCCAACCAAGTAAGCTTAACGACGTGCCAAAGAAAATCGTGCCTAAAATTGCCGCTACTATCGCTTCACTTTTGGCTAATCCCGCACCAATCGCAAAATTATTAAGTTTAAACAAACGGACCATTAAAGCCGTTGCAATAATTTGCATCATGGCAGCGCCAACGATAAAGCCTAAGAAACTAAAACTAAACTCTGGCAACTCACTCGGTTGCCACCAGTACAAAACTGCCAAATAAAGCGCAGCCAAAGGGCTAGCCCAAATAAAACGCGCCAGCGTTACACCCGCAACCTTAACCTCTTTACTTAAGTAACTTTGAAAGGCGTTGCGCCACGACTGCATAAAAGCAGCAAATAGGGTGAAGAAAATCCACAACATGTTTTATCCTAATACTTTAATGCAATAATCCGAACCAATAAGTAAGACCAAAACCAAGCCACGATAAGCCCAGTAATAACCATGGGGCCCAATTAATCGGGTTGTTAGGTACTAACGACTCGTCTTCAGAGCTCTCGTTTGCATCGACCTGACGTTTTTTTCGTTGTTTGATTTGCTTGTCATGTTGACGCACTTTGGCTTTGTGCTGTTTTTTATATAGCTCAATGCCTTTTTGAATACCTTGAGCAATCAACTTTGTTTGCTCTTTGGTTTGACCCGGTTTTTGAGTCGCTTTAGCCATAGCCATCGATTCTGCAATCACCTCTTGGGACACTGGTGATTGCTTTTTATATTTAGCCATTAACAACTCCATTGCTGTGGATGAGCGCGCCAATTAAATCGGCAAAATTTTCAAGCACCAAATCCGGCTGATAGATTGAAATATGCTCACCGTAGTTATACCCATAGGTTAAACCGACTGAGTGCATTTTAGCGGCTTGGGCCGCGACAATATCGTTTTTAGAATCGCCGATCATCACACATTGATCCACGGCCACACCAAGCTGCTGACAAGCATGTAATAGCGGTAATGGATCGGGTTTGCGTTTAGCCAGCGTATCGCCACCTAAAATTAACTCAAAGTAATCATTGAGCCCTAAACCGTCGAGAATTGGCGCAATAAAACACTCTGGTTTATTGGTAATAATCGCCAAACGATACCCCTGTGCTTTAAGCGTGGTTAATGTCGCTAGTACCTCAGGATATAATACAGTTGTCACACAGACATTGGCCTGATAACTGGCCAAAAAAAGTGCTAATGCAGCTTCCAGTTGCTCCGATGTTACCGCGTTGTCACTATCAACACTGCCAGCCAAGGCCCGCTGTACTAAAACTTGTGCACCATTGCCGACCCAGCCGCGAATCGTTTGTTCGCTAAAGGTTGCTCGGTCCAATCGCTGTAACATGTCGTTAATAGCTAAGGCTAAATCTGGCGCACTATCGACTAAGGTACCGTCTAAATCAAATAGTAATACTTGCTTATCGTTAAACTGCAACGTGTCGTCCTCAGTTAGTTAATCGTGGGGGTATACCCAAAATCATTGGAATTGCAGCGCAGGTTTTATGCTCCTGCAAAACCTAAGTACCGCCATCCGTGGCGGCACAGCCGTCAAGTATCGAATATCATGAGCTTATGGAAGCCCTTAGCTGTTAATAAGCTAAGTGATTGTTATTCGATACGTAGACACAAAATGTTCTGGAAACATTTTGAGCGTCGCTAGCGACGACCTTTGGTGAAATACACGGATGCATTTCATAATAATGCTGCGGTTTCAATGATGACGGGTATAGTAACAATTGTATCGACGATGTTCATATAAACTTTCGTGATAACAAACATCGATTAATAGTGATATGGTCAATACTTTAGGATCAGGCGTATCTTAGGATCAAGAGTACTTTAGGATCAAGAGTGCCTTAACCAAACGCACTTCTATCAGTACTGTTACAAGCGCCACTACAAAGAGTCAATATTAATGCCCGAACAATTAGAAGTCGCAAAATTAGGCCACCCGATATTACGGCAAATCGCCGAGCCAGTCGCTGATATAACCAGCGTGCAAATCCAACAATTAATTGAAGACATGTTAGACACCGTTATCGCGCTCAATGGTGTGGGAATTGCTGCACCTCAGGTCCATCACAGTAAACGCATTTTTATTATGTGCTCACGCCCCAGCGTTCGCTACCCCGATGCACCGTTGATGAAGCCGACGGTAATGATTAATCCGCAATTAATTAGCCATGGTGAGCTACAACACAAAGATTGGGAGGGTTGCCTCAGCGTGCCGGCATTACGTGGCTTAGTACCAAGGTATGACACTATTGAGATTAGTTATCTCGACCGCGATGGTAGCCAGCAACAGAATCAATTTAGCGGCTTTATAGCTCGCATATTCCAACATGAACTTGACCATCTCGACGGCTTAACTTTTGTCGACAAGGTTGAATCTGTCACCGAACTTTATAGTGAAAGCGAATGGAATCGTCTGTTTGTTAATTAAGTGACTCTCTCTTTATATTAGCTTTACATTAAGTTAGTTCGGTGGGATGTTAAACACTGCAATACCATAAGTTAGCGCCTGTTCTTGGGCTAATACTTAACAGGAGCAGCAGATGAAAACTATTATCGAGCCATTTCGGATTAAGTCGGTCGAACCGCTCACAATGACGACCCAAACGCAACGTGAGCAGTATTTAAAACAAGCCAATTACAACCTTTTTGCACTCAAGTCTGACCATGTGTTAATCGATCTATTAACTGATTCTGGCACCTGTGCGATGAGCAGTCGGCAATGGGCTGGCATCCAGCTTGGTGATGAGAGCTATGCGGGTTCACCGTCATTTTATCGCTTTGAGGCAGCGGTCAAAGAACTTGCGCCCTTTAAACATATTATTCCGACCCACCAAGGGCGCGCCGCCGAAAAAATACTCTTTTCAATTATTGGTGCCAAGGGCAAGGTTATTCCTAATAATACCCACTTTGATACCACCCGCGCCAATATCGAAGCCACCGGCTGTCAGGCGCTGGATTTGGTTAAACAAGCTGGGCTTGATCCGCAATTAGTACAGCCATTTAAGGGCGATATCGATTTGGATCGTTTGCGTGAGCTACTCCAAACCCGCTCCGATGACATTCCCTTAGTGATGTTAACAATTACCAACAATTCCGGCGGCGGTCAGCCAGTATCAATGGCCAACATTAAAGCCGTGAAAGCCCTGTGTGAACAATTTGATAAACCGCTGTTTTTAGATGCCTGCCGTTTTGCAGAGAATGCCTATTTTATTAAATTACGTGAACCGGGTTACGCCGACAAAACCCCCAAAGCAATAGTGCAGGAAATTTTTAGCCATTGCGATGGCATGACCATGAGCGCAAAAAAAGACGCATTGGTTAACATGGGGGGCTGGCTCGCACTTAATGACGACAAGCTAGCCGAACAGGCCCGTAATGTTCTTATCTTAACCGAGGGATTTCCAACTTATGGCGGGCTGTCTGGCCGCGATTTAGAGGCTATGGCCATTGGTCTTGAGGAAGTTGTCGAAGAGGATTATCTCAATTACCGTATAACCTCAACCGCCTACCTTGGCAACGCACTCGACAAACTGGGTATTCCAATTGTAAAACCCGTTGGTGGCCATGCCGTTTATATTGATGCTCGGGCAATGTTACCGCACATTCCACCCAGTCATTATCCGGGGCAAGCACTGGCAATTGAACTGTATCGCCTGGGCGGCATTCGTGCCTGTGAAATAGGCACAGTGATGTTTGGCTTGCAGCCCGATGGCAGTGAGCAACCTGCGGCGATGGATTTAGTTCGCATGGCAATACCACGACGAGTGTATACCCAAAGCCACATTGATTATTGCATCGAATGTTTAAGTGAGGTTAATGCCAATAAGGCGTTATTGACCGGCGTAAAGATTGATTGGCAACCAGCGGCTTTACGGCACTTTACCGCTCATTTTTCTTTGAGGTGATAGTAATTACCATGGCTATGTTGTATAAAAGTTTGGCTATAAATTGGGTTCAGTAGTCTTTATGATGTGCTTGATGTGTTTCCTCATTATTTAGCTTGGTCGCAGGCACACCAGTCACTTTCTTTGCGTCGCCAAAGAAAGTGACCAAAGAAAGGCGACCCGCGATTTAGTTGCTTATATTCAATTAAATAACCGTCTTAACGGAACCGCTTTTAATGCGCATCTCGGCTTTGGCATCCTGCGTCGCTCTACCTGCGCCATCCATGGCTACGCATGCGCGAAAAGCTAAAAACTCATCCCTGATTTTTTCTCCTAACGGTTATCCCATTGAATGCAACTAACAACGGGGTTACAACCAATCGCAACGCGCGACTATAGTTTACTTGTTATATTTAAAGAAAAGATAAAACCTAAAACAGTTAACGGGAGCCCGGCCAATTACTATAATAAAAGCCCGCTAAACATTAATTTAACGGACTTTTTCTTATTTTTAGTAGTTACAAAGAAGCTTTGGCTTTTATCCGGCAACGGTGTAACACAGGTTCGGTATAACCGCTTGGTTGCGATCGACCTTCAAACACTAACTCACACGCTGCTTGGAATGCAATATTGTGCTCAAAGTCAGTCGCCATTGACTGATAAGTCGGGTCGCCACTGTTTTGTTTGTCCACCACTGCCGCCATTTTTTTCATCGACGCCATCACTTGATCTTCGGTACAAATGTTATGACGAAGCCAATTAGCCATATGTTGTGAAGAAATTCGCAGCGTGGCACGATCTTCCATCAAGCCGACATTGTTAATGTCGGGCACTTTAGAGCAACCAATGCCCGCGTCAACCCAGCGCACCACATAACCTAAAATACCTTGCGCATTATTATCCAGTTCTTGCTCAATCTCTTGAGTGCTCCAGTTAGGGTTGGCCGCCAAAGGAATAGACAAAATGTCATCGATATTAGCAACGTCACGTTTGATTAATTGCTGTTGATGGGCAAAAACATCAACCTGATGATAATGTAACGCATGCAATACTGCCGCTGTTGGCGAAGGCACCCAAGCGGTATTCGCGCCTGCGAGTGGATGAGCAATTTTGGCCTCAAGCATGTTGGCCATTTGATCAGGGATAGCCCACATGCCTTTACCAATTTGCGCTTTACCGCTCAGGCCACAGGCGAGGCCAGTATCGACATTCCAATTTTCGTAGGCCGCGATCCAAGGTGCGCCTTTCATCTCACCTTTGCGGATCATTGGTCCAGCTTCCATTGAGGTATGTATTTCATCACCGGTGCGATCTAAAAATCCGGTATTAATAAAGACCACTCGCTGCGATGCCGCACGAATACATTGTTTTAGATTAACCGTGGTACGGCGTTCCTCATCCATGATGCCCATTTTGATGGTGTAACGCGCCACCCCAAGAATATCTTCAACCGCATTGAACAAGTCGTTGGCAAAAGCGACTTCTTCAGGACCGTGCATTTTCGGCTTAACAATGTAAATTGAGCCGGTGGTGGTGTTACTAAAGCGACCGTTACCCTGAACATCATGTAATGAAATTAAAGAAGTGATCATCGCATCTAAAATTCCTTCAGGAATTTCATTGCCGTTGCTGTCGATAATCGCTTCATTTGTCATTAAATGACCGACGTTACGGACAAACATCAAACTACGACCTTTAAGACTAAGTGTTTTGCCTTGTGGATCGGTGTATTGACGATCAGCATTTAAAGTACGGGTAAAGCTTTGCCCACCCTTGTTCATTTGTTGACTCAAGTCGCCTTTCATTAAACCAAGCCAGTTACGATATACCGTTACCTTATCGGCGGCATCAACTGCAGCAATAGAGTCTTCGCAATCCATAATTGTGGTTAAGGCCGCTTCAACTAAAATGTCGCTAACGCCAGCGTTGTCGGTCTGGCCAATTTGACTGGTTGGGTCAATTACCAACTCTAAATGCAAGCCATTATTTTTAAACAATATAGCCGATGGCTGCTCGGTACTGCCATTAAAACCGGCCAAGTGTTGCGGCGTTGCTAAGGTAGTTTTCTGCTTGTTGTTTAAGCTTACGATTAAAGCACCATCGACAATCTGATAAGCCGTTGCAGTGCTGTGACTTGCATCAAGTAACGGTACGGCTTGATCCAATAACTTACGGCCAAAAGCAATTACCTTACTGCCGCGTACAGGGTTATAGGCACTACTTTTTTCTGCTCCATCGTTTT
>Ga0209292_1003859_pt1 | contig 16242 bp, 13 predicted proteins | sample GOMGulsemesocosm_2_FD_184634 | JGI IMG/M metagenome (GOLD analysis project Ga0209292, IMG submission 184634) | Methane-oxidizing microbial communities from mesocosms in the Gulf of Mexico - GOM9C Gulf of Mexico (SPAdes) (version 2) | ecosystem: Environmental > Aquatic > Marine > Cold seeps... | reverse complement strand
TTTCTGAGAAAGGTGTTGGGATTCTCCCTATCATTTCTATCGTATTATTAGTTTTGGCAAACAAAGCAATAAAGAAGGATGAGGATCTTGTAAAATCTGTTGATCGATTACGATAAACACTTCTTAGTATTATTTTTAGTGCGTAAAAAAATCCGAAGTTAACGCTTCGGATTTTTTAATTAATCACTCAATGAAACGCAATATTTTTTTTTTCATTGAATTAATAAAATAAAAATCACTACATTTAGTGACTAGTTAAGACTAACCAACCTTTTATTGACATTTTTAATTATGGGGAAAATTAAAATACATTTAATAGACGATCATCAAATAGTTATTGATGGATTGTTAGCTGTTTTAAAATTGGAAGATGACTTTGAAGTAGTTGGTTTCTCATTAAACGGAGACAGCATTCACGAAAGACTTACTGCTAATAAAGCTGACGTAGTTATTATGGATATCAACATGCCTGATATAGATGGTATTGACATCCTTAAGGACTTTCAGAAAAAAGGAATACCTTGTAAAATCATTGTACTATCCAGTCATGACGAAATAAAACTGATTAAAGAAGTATTAAACCTAGGTGCAAATGGCTATTTATCAAAAAAATGTGCTGGTGAAAACATTGCCATTGCCGTACGTAAAGTATTCAATGGTGAGCAATATTTTTGCGATTCTATAAAAGATAAAATGCTGACTTCTTTTTCTAACACTAATGGAGTATTAAAAGGTGACAAACCTAAAAGTACTATTACCAAACGAGAATTAGAAATACTACAATTGGTTGTTAAGGAATTTACTACTAAAGAAATTAGCGAACAACTCACTATTAGTATCAATACAATTGATACACACCGTAAAAACATTATGCGAAAACTGGAAGTAAAAAACACCATTGGTTTGGTGAAATATGCTATTAAACACGATTTAGTGTAGCAAACTAACAGAAATAAACTATACAGAACAGCCTTTTAATAAAACACTATTAAAGGGCTTTTTTTATTACACCAATATTTACTCAAACCACAACGCTAACTAACTACCTAACTAAGAGCTTCTTATAAATAATCGCCGCAAAAACACTCTCAACCATTAACTTACTTGCTTTTTTTTTACTACATTAGAATACCCAAAAAGCACATAATATAAGCAGTCTTAATTAGTAACCATTTAACTATTATCGATAATTATGAGTTTATTACAAGATTACAGCATTACTTGCGACAAAAGCGGTAACTACATTTTAAATTTTAACACAACAAAAAAAGCTTCTGCTGTTTTTAGGCTAGCTGGAACCTCCAATACTATTACAATAGATGAAGACTCAAAGGGAGAAACCAGTTTTTCTAAAAACTATGGAAACAAAGAGGTTAACTTTAAATTCAACTTTGACCAACCTGGAACTGCCGAAAGAAGAACACAACCAAGTGGTAATTTAGACGGTCCTTTATAAGGTTAATAAAAAAATCTCTAACAGAAATGTTAGAGATTTTTTTATATTTCAAATTATTACAACTTACATACCTCCTATTTGTGAAGCTATTCTTTTTTAACTATTTTAGTTGAATGCTAACCAACTTACAAAAATACCTACTCTTTAGCTTAACTACACTTACAATGTGTTACTGTTTTGGGCAACAACAAATCAATCAAGACTCTTTATATACATATACCAGACAATTAATCATTAATAGTCAATATGAAGAAGCATTACCAATTTGCTTAAAAAAAAATGACGAATTTCCTGAATTTTCAAAAGAAAAAACCAAATGGTTAATTCTTACCGGTAGCATATTAAGGCGACAAAATGAATTTGACAAAGCACTTCCTTATTTTAGAGCGTCATATCGCATCAATTTAAAAAACAATGATTCACTAGCTTTGGTTGAAGACCATGTACAAATTGGTAGAATTTTTCATCATAAATTTATACTACATTATCGTGATTCGATCTATACAAAAGTTGCTTTAAACCTAAAGGATAGTATCTTTTTTTATTATAACAAAAACTTAGATTTTGAAACTGTAAAAGGTGCTGAAAATAACTTAGCACACACTTACGATAAGTTGGCTTTTATATATTCCGATTACAACCAACCTGATTCAGCTAAATATTTTGCTAACAAAACAATAGAACTAAAAAAACAATTGTTTTCTGAAAATTCTCATCAATATTTGAGCGCTTCAAGTAAATTAGGGCTCATATATATTCGTGAGGAGAGTTACCAAAAAGCTGAAGATATTTATTTAGAGATTAATCAAAAAGCACTAGACTCCAACCAATTAGAGTATTTAAATAATAGGCTAACCGCCACTGGTAATCTAGGATATATATATGAACAAACCCAACAATACAAAAAGGCATATGAATATTCAGAGAAACAAAGTGAAATTTCTGAACTAATAACAAAGAAACAAAGGGCTACAGAAATAAGAACTATAGAAGCTAAGTACAATGAAGATAAAGCCCGTGCTGAGGAAAAAATAAATACCGTAAAAGCAGAAAAAGAAAAAGAACGTAGCCAATACCTTTTAGCTGCCACTGGGTTAACATCATTAGTTATTATTCTTTTCGGAACGGTATTGTACCGTAACACTAAACTAAAAGCTAAAAACCTGTCGTTAAACTTAGTAGAGCAAGAACTAAATCAACAAAAAACATTACGCGTACTGCAAGAAAAAAACCAAAGGAAACTATTAAACGCTACTTTAGACGGTAGAGAAACAGAACGTAAAGAAATTGCACAAACCCTGCATGATAGTGTTAGTGCACTGCTTTCTTCTGCCAACATGCATTTACAAGTAGTTAAAAAAAAAGCCAATACTCCTATTACAGAGTTAGATAAATCGCAACGCATAATTGATGAAGCCTCAGGAAAAGTACGTGACCTGTCGCATAAGTTAATTTCGGCAGTATTATTAAAGTTTGGTTTGGAACATGCTGTGTATGATATGTGTGAAAAATACAGCAACCAGGATTTAGAGTTTGAGCTAGAAAGCGAAGATAAAATACCACGTTTTGAACAAAGTTTTGAAATTAAAATTCATAATATTATTGAGGAATGTATTAATAATATCATGAAGCATAGTAAAGCCTCAGAAGCTTCTGTAATGCTTTTATTAACAAATAACACCCTACACGTTACTATAAAGGATAACGGTGTTGGGTTTGACACTTCAAAAATAAGTCCAACCTCTGGTATTGGATTAAGCCAAATAAAAGCACGTATTGAAAATATGGAGGGTATTTTTGATATTGATTCTAAAATAAATAAAGGAACTACAATTGTTATGGAAGTACCTATTGAAAACCATACTAACTAACTAACTAACTAACTAACTAACTAACTAACTAACTAACTAACTAAGTAAGTAAGTAAGTAAGTAAGTAGTACACGTCATAAGCATACCATGAAATTCACTATTAAAACCCTTTGCTTATTTTCACTATTTTCACAAATGTGTTGGGGACAAACAACTACAATGGACTCAGATAGCTTGTTTCAAAAAATTAAGATAGAAGTAACACAACTAGGGAACAAAAACACATTAACCACAATACTCAAGCAAATAGATAAATACCCCGGAACTAACGCTAAAAAAGCTCAATGGTATGTTCTAGCTGGAGATTTGTTTAGAAAAAACGACGAATTAAATAAAGCATTACATTATTATCAGAAATCATATAAAATAAACACTACTTTAAAAGATTCCTCTGCTTTGATTCTTGATCATGTAAAACAAGGAATCATCTACCATCAAAAACTAAACAATGTTTATGACAGCTTACATTCCACTAAAGCTATTAAACTTAGAGACACTGCTATATATTTCTATAAAAAAAACATAAATGAGTTTAAAAATATACAAAACAATGACTCATTTTTAGCCTACAGCTATTCTAATTTATCTTTTATTTATGCTGATTATGATCTATTCGAAAAAGCACAAGATCATGTTACCAAAGCCATAAATATCCATAAAACCCTTAAAGACACTTTAGCTGGTTCCGTTGCCTTAAACAACCAAGGACTTTTATATATCTATCAAAAAAAATACAAACTCGCTATAGCAACTCATCAAAAAGTATTAAATACCCCTTTGGACTCTACCAACATAAAAGTTCTAGAAAACCGATTAACTGCTTATGGTAATCTTGAATATATCTATGCGAAAATTCACAAATATAAAAAAGCACATACCTATGCAAAAAAGTATTTCAGAGCCTATGAACACATACAAGAAAAGCAAAAGACGGCTGAAGTAGTAGCCATTGAAGCTAAATACAATATTGACAAAATCAAAAAAGAAGAAGCTATAAACCTGCAAAAAGAAGTGCTAAAAACCGAATTAGAAACTGAACGCAGAAAAAAAATGCAATTATGGTTGGGTATTTCAGTATTGATTTCCCTTTGCCTTTTACTTACAGGATTTGTTTTTAATAGAAATAACAAGCACAAACAACAAAAATTAGCGCTTGACCTTGCTCAGAAAGAAGTAACACTTCAAAAAACATTACAAAAAATTCAAAATCAAAACCAAAACAAAGTCCTGAATGCCACTTTAGATGGTAGAGAAAAGGAACGGAATTATATTGCATTGACACTTCATGATAGTGTTAGCGCATTACTTTCATCGGTGAGCTTACACCTACAAGTAATAAAAATGAAAAGCACTGAAAACATTTCAGAAATAGGAAAATCTCAACGCATTATAAACGAAGCTTCTGATAAAGTAAGGGATTTATCACATGGGTTAATTTCTACACTTCTTTTAAAATTTGGCCTAAAGTTAGCTATAGAAGATTTATGCGAAAAATACAGCAACGAACAATTTAACTTAACGCTAAATAGTGATTCCAAAATACCCAGGTTTGAGAAAAATTTTGAAATTAAAATACATCGTATTGTTGAAGAATGCATTAACAATATCATGAAACATAGTAAGGCCTCAGAAGCCTCTGTAATGCTATTATTAACAAACAACACTTTACACGTAACTATAAAAGATAATGGGGTTGGTTTTGAAGCTTCAAAAATAAGTTCTTCTTCTGGTATTGGATTAAGCCAAATAAAAGCACGTATTGAAAATATGGAAGGGATTTTTGATATTGATTCTAAAATAAATTATGGGACCACAATTGTTATGCAAGTACCTGTGGAAAATACCTAAGTAGCTACGTTTTATTCCTACAGATTGCTTCACTTCATTGTATTTCACTCGCAATGACATGTCATTAAGAGGAGCGGTAGTGACGAAGTATTCTGTAAATGATACTACTTCCAAGAGAAAGAGAAAGAAAAAAAGCACCACCAACAACTCTAGTGTTAAACGACTGCATATTTGCATAGGTAGAACTATGAATGACATTTATTGAATACCTTTTTTCACTATATTAGCTATTACTAACTATATTATGAAAAACTTCTTATTAATAGCTTCTTTACTATACTTAGCATGCATTACTTGTACTGCTCAAGTTACCATTATGACTAAGGATAGCTTATTTCAAAAAGCAACTACATATATTACCAAAAACAAGCAAGAGGAAGCACTACAACTAGCACTACAAGAAATAGACAAATTATCCAATATACATTCAAAAAAAGCACAATGGTTAGTTCTTGCTGGAGATATTTTTAATGATAAAAACGAATATGATAAAGCAATAAAATTTTACAGGAGAGCATTCAAAATTAATACTACATTAAAAGATTCTTTAGCTTTAATGCAGGATCATAAAAAAATAGGAAACTATTACAAACACAAATTCAATAACCTGTATAACAAAAGATTTGAAAAAGAAGCCATTAGGCTAAAAGATTCTGTTCTATTTTATTACAACAAAAACATTTATGAATACAACCATATAGAACAAGGCTTGCCGTATGTAGCTAACTGTTACAACAATGCATCTATTATTTATTCCGATTACGAGAAGCTAGACACCGCACAGGCTTATATAAATAAGGTTATTGATATACGTAAAAAACTATACAAACCTAACTCAATGAAATTGATTAGTCCTCTAACCAATCAAGGCTTAATTTATATTAATCAAAAAAACTATACTGCAGCTGAAAATGTGTATTTCGAAGTCATAAAAAAAACGGTTGACACCTCTAATACTAATATACTCAATGCCAAAATAACCGCATTTACTAATCTTTCATACATCTACGAACAAACAAGAGACTATAAAAAAGCCTACGAATACTCTGAAAAATATAATGAATTATCCGAGATTCTTCAAGAAAAACAAAAGGCCACCGAAATTACTACTATTGAAGCCATACACAATGAAGACAAGGCACGGGCAGAGGCAACTAAAGTTGCCGCAATAGAAACTGAAAAAGAACGTAAAGCAAAGGAGCAAGCACAATATATTTTAGCTGCTACAGGTTTAACATCTGCTATTATTATTTTATTTGGAACTGTACTATATCGTAACAGTAAACTAAAAGCAAAAAACTTATCGTTAAACCTGATTGAGCAAGAGTTAACGCAACAAAAAGTACTACAAGCATTACAGGTGAAAAACCAAAGCAAAATATTAAACGCAACTTTAGACGGAAGAGAAACAGAACGTAAGGAAATAGCACAAACCCTACACGATAGTGTAAGCGCCTTACTTTCTTCTGCCAACATGCATTTACAAGTAATAAAAATGAAAAGCTCTGAAAACATTTCAGAAATAATAAAATCTCAACATATTATAAGCGAAGCTTCAGATAAAGTCAGAGATTTATCACATGGATTAATTTCTACACTACTATTAAAATTTGGACTAAAGTTAGCTATAGAAGATTTATGTGAAAAATACAGCAACGAACAATTTAACTTAACCCTAAATAGTGATTCCAAAATACCCAGGTTTGAGAAAAATTTTGAAATTAAAATACATCGTATTATTGAAGAATGTATTAACAACATCATGAAACACAGTAAAGCCTCAGAGGCTTCTGTAATACTATTGTTAACAGATAAAACCCTACACGTAACGATAAAAGATAATGGTGTAGGCTTTGACACTTCTAAAATCAGTCTTTCTTATGGCATTGGATTAAGCCAAATAAAAGCACGTATTGAAAATATGGAAGGTGTTTTTGATATTGATTCTAAAATAAACAAAGGAACTTCAATTGTTATGGAAGTACCTGTGGAATACACCTAAGTAGCTACATTTTATTCCTACAGATTACTTCATTGCATTACGCTCGCAATGACAGGTATTGATTAGCTGCATTATTTCTTTTAAATAAATAATTATTACTGACAATAGTCTTATTTTTATTAACTTTATACCAAACTACAACTACACCAATTTGTGACTTATATTCAAAAATATTTTTCGTTTCTAATTTTTACATTTTGTTTTTCATTTTATGGTTTTAGCCAATCAAAAACTACAGATTCTGTTTTTGATAAAGTTGAGCAATACATTGAAGAAGATAATAAAGAAGAGGCTTTAAAACTAGCTATTGCACAGCTTGAAAGTGTTACTAAAAATAACACCATTCCCTTACAAATTAAATGGAATAGTAAAATTGGGCAACTTTTTAGTAAAAACAACAACTTTCCTGTTGCACTTGCCTATTACAATACCGCTAAAGAACTTAGTATAAAGTCGAAAGACTCACTAGCTTTAGCTAATGCTATTTTTGATATCGGATCGTTGAATCTTTCAGAATACACCAAAAGGAGCTATAAAGAACAAAACACAGAGGTTGCATTAGACAAAAAAGAAGCTGCCTTTAAAAACTTCAACTACCTCACCTCAAATTTTAAGAATGTAAAAAATACGGAAGAAATTTTTGCTAAAATTTACGGCAATCTTACAGGCTTATACTCTTATAATTCTGAATTTGAAATGGCAGAGGATGCAGCCGCAAAAGCTATTACGTACTATACCAAACTAAAAGATACAATTTCAATTATAGGTGTAAAAATAAATTTAAGTGTTTCCCAAATTTATCAAGGAGAACTTGAAAAATCAAAACAAACTTGCTTAAATTTCCTACCCTTACTAAGAGACACTACAAACATCAAAATACTGCGATATAAAGAAATTAATTTTTCAAATTTAGCATACATCTATGGTGAGCAAAACAAACATGAAGAAGCAAATGATTATTTGGAAAAATCGCACAAACTAAATCTTATCTATTTAGAAAAAACGTCCAACAGAACGTTAGAGGAAATAGAAGCAAAACACAATGAAGATAAGGCAAGACAAGAAGAGATAGCAAAAACTAACATTGAAATTGAAAAAAGAGAAAAGGAAGAACTATGGTTTGGTATAGCAGGCCTTTCAGGACTCTCGCTACTCCTTTTTGGAACTGTCTTATTCCGAAACAGTAAATTGAAAGCTAGAAATTTATCCTTAAAATTAATCCAAAAGGAATACAGCCAGCAACATGAGCTTCAAAAACTAAAAGAACAGAATCAAAACAAAGTCCTTAATGCAACTTTAGAGGGAAGATTGAAAGAGCGGAAATATATTGCACAAACACTTCATGACAGTGTAAGTGCCTTACTATCTTCTGCAAATATGCATTTACAGGTAGTTAAGAAAAAAAGCGCCAGCCCAATAGATGAATTAGAGAAATCGCAACGTATTATAGGTGAAGCTTCAGAAAAAGTTCGTGATTTATCGCATAAATTAATTTCTGCAATATTATTAAAATTTGGTTTAGAACATGCGCTCTTTGATATATGTGAAAAATACAGTAATCAAGAATTGCAATTTGAATTAGAAACTGAGGAGAAAATACCTCGTTTCAGTCAAGACTGTGAGATTAAAATGCATAATATTACTGAAGAATGTATAAATAACATTATCAAACACAGTAAAGCTACAAAAGCTACCATAAGCTTAAAACTAAAGGGAAATGACTTAATTATTGAAATAACAGATAATGGGATAGGTTTTGACACTTCAAAAATTAATCCCGAATCTGGTATTGGTTTAAGTCAAATAATAGCACGTATTGATAGTGTTGGGGGAGTTATAAAAATAACATCTGAGAAAAACAAAGGAACCAAAATTTTCATTGAGGTTCCTATTGATTTAATTTAATTTTCTACGGCAACTTCTTGTTTTAAATCTATAATTATTTGATGCTGTAATAAATCTTCAATGGTTTCGCGTTTACGGATCAAGTGTGCTTTATCATTATACCACAATACTTCAGCAGGTCGATATCGTGAATTATAATTTGAAGTCATTGAAAAGCAATATGCGCCTGCGTTTTTAAAACACAATACATCGCCCTCTGATATTTCTGCTATGCGGCGGTTTGTTGCAAATGTATCCGTTTCACAAATATACCCTACTACTGTATAAAAGCGTTCCCTTCCACTGCTATTAGATATGTTTACAATATCATGATGTGAGTTATACAGCATTGGACGGATTAAATGATTAAACCCTGAATCCACACTTGCAAATACCGTTGATGTAGTTTGCTTTACCACATTAACATGTACTAAAAAGTTCCCTGCTTCACTTACTAAAAATTTACCTGGTTCAAAAGCCAAAGTCAACGGTTTACCATATTCCTTTTCAAAAGCATTGAAACGCTTGGTTAACTTTTTTCCCAATTCATCAATATTTGTTTCTATATCATTTTCTTTATATGGTACTTTAAAACCACTTCCAAAATCAATAAATTCCAAATCAGAAAATTGCAATGCAGTTCTAAACAAAATCTCTGACGCATACAAAAACACATCAATATCCAATATGTCAGATCCTGTATGCATATGAATCCCATTAATATTCATATTTGTATTCTCTACAATTCGTAAAACATGTGGTATTTGATGTATGGATATTCCAAATTTAGAATCGATATGTCCTACAGAAATGTTTGCATTCCCTCCTGCCATAACATGAGGATTGATACGAATACAAACTGGAACTCCAGGATGTTTTGCCCCAAATTGTTCCAGTATGGATAAATTATCAATGTTAATCTGACAACCTAAAGCTGCAACCTCCTCAATTTCTAATAACGAAACTCCATTTGGTGTATATATAATATCTTCAGCCTGAAAACCAGCTGCCAAACCTAACTGCACCTCTTGTATGGAAACAGTATCTAAACCCGAATTTAACTGTTTAAAAAGTTTTAACACAGAGATGTTTGACAATGCCTTTACAGCATAATTAATTTTTAATTGCTTAACCCCTTTAAACGCAGAAGTAAGTTTTTTGTATTGATTTTTAATTTTTTCTGCATCATACACATAAACTGGAGTACCAAACTCCTCCGCAATCGCTAATAAATCTCTTGTTTCCATTATTACATTTTAAATTATTATTAAGGACAAACCTATCATATATTTATATCTAAAACTAAAAAACAAACAAATTAAATATATTTACAACATTTTGTTATATTAATTTACAAACAACTATTTTTGAATAAAAATAAAATGAATTAAAAGGGATTTATTACGCTGATATTTTTACATTTGCGTAGCTTTAAAAAGATAACAAGTACATTATGAATTTACACGAATATCAAGGTAAAGAAATATTAAGCAGTTTTGGTGTTAGAATCCAAAGAGGAGTTGTAGTACAAACTGCTGATGAAGCTGTAGAAGCAGCTAAAAAATTAACTGAAGAAACCGGTACAGGTTGGCACGTAATTAAAGCACAAGTTCACGCAGGTGGTCGTGGAAAAGGTGGTGGAGTTAAGTTGGCTAAAAACTTAGACCAGGTTAAAGAAATAGCTGGACAAATTATAGGAATGGACTTAGTTACTCCTCAAACTTCTGCAGAAGGGAAAAGAGTACACCAAGTATTAGTTGCTGAAGATGTATATTATCCAGGTGAAAGTGAAACAAGTGAATTTTACGTATCTGTGTTACTAAACAGAGCTACTGGAAGAAACATGGTTATGTATTCTACTGAAGGTGGTATGGATATTGAAACTGTTGCAGAAAATACTCCACACTTAATTTTTACTGAAGAAATAGATCCTACTACAGGATTAATACCTTTCCAAGCACGTAAAATTGCTTTTAACTTAGGCTTATCAGGAAAAGCACATAAAGAAATGACAAAATTTGTTGCTGCTTTATATAAAGCATATGTTGAATCTGATTCTTCTATGTTTGAAATTAACCCTGTGTTAAAAACATCTGATGATTTAATCATGGCTGTTGATGCAAAGGTTACTATTGACGATAATGCTCTTTACAGACGTAAAGATTATTTAGCAATGCGTGATACTAGAGAAGAAAACGCAATTGAAGTTGAAGCAGGTGCTTTAGGTTTAAACTATGTTGATTTAGATGGTAATGTTGGATGTATGGTTAACGGAGCTGGTTTAGCAATGGCAACTATGGATTTAATTAAAATGTCAGGTGGTGAACCAGCAAACTTTTTAGATGTTGGAGGTACTGCAGATGCTGAACGTGTTGAAGCTGGTTTCAGAATTATTTTAAAAGACCCTAATGTAAAAGCTATTTTAGTAAATATTTTTGGAGGAATCGTTCGTTGTGATCGTGTTGCTGAAGGTATTATTGCTGCTTTCAAGAATATGGGAGACGCTATGAACGTACCATTAATTGTACGTTTACAAGGAACAAATGCTGATATCGCTAAAAAATTAATTGAAGATTCTGGTTTAGACTTACAATCAGCTACTGCTTTTAAAGAAGCTGCTGATAAAGTAAAAGCTGTTTTAGCTTAAACCTTTTATTAGGATTAATAAAACAACATATACCTTATTGAAAAATTATAAGGAACTATAAAAAAGCTCAAACATATTGTTTGAGCTTTTTTTATTATATTCGGTCTTAAATCTCACCCCCCCCATAAATGAGTAGTGAAGAAAAATTAAGTTCCTTAAGTCAGTTAATTGCTTTTGCAAGAACAGGAAAAGAATTAAAAAATGTTGAATATGATTTTTTAGTTATTATTGCCAATCAAATTGGTGTAAGTAAAACTGAATTTGATGATTTATTACAAAACCCTGTTCCGCATATTAATTTGCAATCAGAAAGCGAACGAATTGTTCAATTTCACAGGTTAATACTACTCATGAATGTAGATCGTGAAATAAAACCTAAAGAACTGGAGAAAATACATCAATTAGGCTTAAAGATGGGACTTAACATTCAAGCCATTGACAAAACATTGGAAACGATGCATGAATATCCTAACAACAATATCCCACCTGAGGTATTACTTGCTATATTTAAAACGTATTACAACTAAACTATTTTAAAAATCGATAGATTAAATATTGTTGTAATTTATATAGCAACAAAGCAATTAATACTCCAAAAAACATTCCTGTAAGCACATCACCAGGATAATGAACTCCAATATAAATTCTGCTGTAACCAACTAATACTGCCCAAACTAATAATAACGTTCCCAGGTATATAAAATGAGGTTTTAATATTTTTCCTAAAAACACTGCTAACGCCATTGAACTAGCTGCATGTGCAGAAAAATAACCGTATTTACCTCCACAATATGACTTTACTAAACGCATAGCCTCATAAATAACCTCATCATGACATGGTCGTGGTCGTAAAAACAAGACCTTTTTAAAAAGATTCGCTAATTGATCGGTACCAGCAATCATTAACCCAACAACAAAAACAGTTATTAGAGTAGCTTTTACCCCTAGTTTTTTATACAATAGGTACATCAAAAGAGCATACAATGGAATAGAATTCCATTTACCAGTAATAAACATCCAGAAGCCATCCCAAGTGGTGGTTCCTAAATTATTTAAATACAAGAATACTTGACGATCTAATTGTATTAACTCTTCCATTATTCTTCGTATAATGCTATTTCTTTATCATAAAATTCTGTAGCTTCTTTAATACAAATTTCAGCCTCATCAAGTAATTCTTCTTCTTCACTTTTATCAAAATCTTCTAACCATTCAATTTCATCATTCTCTAAATTGATGATGAATCTTGGAAAAACTGTATGAATAATAAAAATAGCGTTTGGGAATTCAGAATTATCTCCTAAAATAAACTTTGGTAACTCCATAATATCTTTTAAATCTTGATTAATTTTTTAGTAATATAATTAAATCTCAGGAATAATAGTATTGAGGAAACCGTCAAACCAGCTAATAACCCCAACCAAATTCCTGAACTTTTGTAATCCGTATGTAATCCTAGATAATAACTTATTGGAAATCCAACTACCCAATACGAAATAAATATCAATATCGTTGGTATTTTCACATCTTGCAAACCACGTAACGCTCCTAATACAACTACTTGTATTCCATCAGATATTTGAAAAACTGCTGCTATCAATAATAATGTGGAAGCTATTTTTACTACTTCCATAGTATTACCTAAATCGGATATGTTATTATAGTTTACAAATAAGTCAGGGAAAATATTATAAAAAGCGACAAAAATCCCTGCGAAAACAACTTCAACAAAAAAGGTTAATAAAAACACGGAAAAAGCCACGCGTCTCAACTCCTTAAAGTTTTGCAATCCTTTTTGATTTCCGACTCTAATTGTTGCAGCAACACTTAACCCCATTCCCACCATAAAGGTCAATGACGATAGTTTTAACGCTATTTGATTTGCTGCCTGAGCATTACTTCCTAACACTCCTGACAACCATATTCCTGCAGTAAAAATTGCTACTTCAAAAAACATTTGTAAAGCTGATGGTACTCCCAAAGAAAGTATCTTTTTTATTACTGATTTTTTAATTACCAAGAAGTTTAGGTTTGTTATATATGGCTTAAACTTTTCTCTTGATTTTAATAACACCCAAATAAACAATAACATTACTACTCTTGAAATCAATGTTCCTATTGCAGCTCCTACAATTCCTAATTCAGGAAATCCGAATTTTCCATAAATCAATAAATAATTCAAGACAACATTTATCACATTTGCTAATAAGGTTGCCCACATAGCATATTTTGTTTGTGATAATCCATCAGAAAACTGTTTGAATGCTTGAAACATAATCATTGGTATTAATGAGAATGCTACTATTTCTAAATAGGGAATTGCTAAAGCTACCACTTCAGCTGGCTGCTTCATATGATACATTAATGGCTTAGAAAACAATATCGACCCAAATAATACTGTACCCAAAACAGTACACAAAAATAATCCATGTTTGAAAGCTGCCTTTCCTTTTGCTATATTACCTTCCCCATCGGCTTCAGCTACTAAAGGAGTGATTGCCGTTGAAAACCCTATTCCCAAGGACATAGCAATAAATAAAAAACTATTCCCTAATGAAACTGCAGCAAGCTCGGTTGTACCAATTTTTCCTACCATAATATCATCAATCAATCCCACCATCGTATGCCCTACCATACCCAATATAACTGGATAAGCAAGTTTTAAATTGTAGCGAAATTCTTTAGTATAAGTGGTAAGTGTCAATGTGATTTGTTTGAGATTACAAATGTAAGTTATTGACTTTTAAAAATCATTATCTTCATGAAAAAGACAATCATTAATAAATTTTATAGCCTTTTCATTAAACACAATCGGTTGCTGAACATTTACTACATGTCCACAGTTTTTAACTACACATAATTTTGTATACGTATGAGCAGGTACTATTTTTTTAATAACAGGTAAAAACAAATAATCTTCATCTCCCATGACATATAACGTAGGGATTTTTATATCCTTGGCTCTAAAAAAACGCAATAAAGGATTTATCTCTGACGTAAGTTTAAACCATCTAATAAATTCTTTCTGATTCATTTTTTTCGCTTCACGCACAAATAATGACCTTGAATTTTCATGATTTTTCCTTGGCATTATTATAAAAGCAAAAAGCTTATACAATATCATATAAGGCATTACTGACTTAAATACAACCCCTAATTTAATCAATATTTGTGACCTGAAATTTAGTTTCATAATTGCTCCTCCCAAAATCATACTAAGTACTCTTTCAGGCTGTTTTTCTGCTAAATCTCGTATTAAAATCGTTCCTAAAGAAATACCAATAAAATGTGACTTATAAATTTTCAAATAATCCAGAAGCTCAATAATATCAGCTGTAATTATATCAAATGTATATTTTGAATTCAATGCATCTTTTAAAACTGGATTACTATTTCCATGCCCTCTTAAATCCAATACCAATACATTAAAATGTTTTTTAAATGAACGTATTTGTTTATACCAAATAGAAGAACTACCCCCTGCTCCATGAATAAATGTTACCCATTCTGAACTATTCGAATGTACATATGTGGAATAGTTTAACATCCTATTTTTTAATTTTCATATTCTGAATTACTTCATATTTATCAAACAAATAAACCAATGAAGTCATCGTTGCAGCACCTAGCTCCAACTCTCTTTTATTTACATGTTCAAAAGTATCATTAGCTGCGTGATGATGATCGAAATAACGTTGCGAATCTGGTCGTAAACCACACAACACATTATCTCCTTTTAACGGACCAATATCTGCACCGCTTCCACCCTTTTCAAAATAATGTATTAAGTAAGGTTTAAATAAGGTTTTCCATGAAAGTACTTTATCAAAATTTTCATTAGAACAATCAAAAGAAAAACCTCTTGGAGTAAAGCCACCCGAATCACTTTCCAAAGCAAACACATGGTTTTCGAATTTTTCGGCTGCCACTTTTGCATATTTTTTTCCTCCACGCAAACCATTCTCTTCATTCATAAACAATACTACCCGAACTGTATGTTTTGGTTTATATCCAGTTTGTTTTAATAAACGTAACACTTCCATTGATTGTACTACACCCGCACCATCGTCATGAGCGCCATCTCCTAAATCCCAAGAATCTAAATGCCCCCCTACAACCATTATTTTATTAGGATATGTACTCCCTGTAATTTCACCAATAACATTATAAGATTGCACATCCTTTAACTGTTTACAATGTTGTGCGAAATAAAACTCAATATTAGGATCCAATTGTAACATTGTACTTAGCAATTCGGCTCCATTGGTACTAATTGCAGCTGCGGGAATCCGTTTTGAAACAAACACATCACCATACGTCATAGACCCTGCATGAGGATAATCATCCAAACGCAAATTCATTGAACGCACCAAAACTCCTACTGCTCCATATTCAATTGCTTTTTCAGCACCTTTGTAACGCTGGTTCACACAACCACCATAGGCTTGAAAAGTATTTAATAATTCTGATTGCATTGGTTTGTTATAAAATACTATTTTACCTGCTATTTTTTCTTTTCCCAACTGCTCTAATT
>Ga0209292_1003854_pt1 | contig 16251 bp, 18 predicted proteins | sample GOMGulsemesocosm_2_FD_184634 | JGI IMG/M metagenome (GOLD analysis project Ga0209292, IMG submission 184634) | Methane-oxidizing microbial communities from mesocosms in the Gulf of Mexico - GOM9C Gulf of Mexico (SPAdes) (version 2) | ecosystem: Environmental > Aquatic > Marine > Cold seeps... | reverse complement strand
TTTAATTAAGTAAATAATGTTATTCTTAAAAAAATATGCAAATTCTGTTGATTTTATGGATTTAAAAAATTAACATTCCTAAAAATAATACAGAGCTAAGAAAAGGAAACTTATGTCAAAAGTTGTGCTAATCAAAGAAAATTATTTTGCAAATTTGCAAATTATTAGTAATCATTTGGGTTCAAAAGATAAAATTGCAGTTGTTTATAAAGATAATGCATATGGACATGGATTATTAGAAATGGCTACCTTAGCAAAAGAGTTCGGTATAACAAAAGCTGTAGTACAATTTTATGAAGAAGCCAAAGTAATAGAATCACTTTTCGAAGAAATCTTAATTCTTGCTGATACTAATATCCCTACTTATTCACATGCTTTTCACATCACAATCAATGATTTATCTGACATAGACAAACTCCCTAAAAACACGAAGGTTCACCTTAAAGTTGATACAGGAATGCATAGAAATGGAATAAACGAAAAAGACATAGAAGTAGCTATTTTAGGTATATGTAGAAGAAATCTTGTACTTACAGGTGTATACACTCATCACCGCAGTGCAGACAAATTATCCAGTGATTTTTACTGGCAAGGCCGTAATTTCGCAAGAGTTAAAAAAACAGTTTTCACATTATGTGAAAAACTTTCTTTAGCTATACCTAAGTTTCATTCTGCTAACTCAAGTGCTGCTTTTAGAAGCAATAATTATGAAGATGATTTTGCCAGAATTGGTATTGCGCAATATGGTTACTTAGAAAGCAATTCAGTATTTAAACTACCAAAACTCTTACCCGTATTAGAACTGTGGGCAGAAAAGATTTCTACAAGATTATTAAAAAAAGGACAGCGTATTGGATATTCTTCTTTTTTTGAAGCTCCTAAGGATATGATGGTCTCAAATTATGATATTGGCTATGGGGATGGATTTTTCAGATTTAACTCTAATAAAGCATTTAAAACAGCTTATGGCTATAATTTATTAGGTAATGTCTCTATGGACAATATTTCTATTGCCTGTGAAGATGATGAAGTATGTTTGTTTACAGATGTCAAAGAATTGGCTAGAATAAATAATACCATCTCTTACGAGATCTTAACTTCCATAAAACCCTATATAAAAAAAGTAATTAAGTGAAAATATTTTTTTCTATTTTATTTATCATTTGTTTGTCACAGGCAAACATAATAAATAAAAAAGATTTTGATTATTTTAAAAAACGTTTAAAACAAAAAGACATTGAAGCATATTACGAATTAGGAAAAACGTACTATTTAGGAAACGTTGTTCCACAAAACTACAAAAAATCCTATTTATACTTAAAAAAAGCAGCTATTTTAGGTCATGAAAAAGCAAAATATAATCTTGGCATTATTTATCTAAATAAAAAAACACCCTACTATAATCTAAAAAGTGCCTATTTCTTATTTGATGCTCTCGCAAAAGAAGGAAATCCTGCAGCGTTAAATATGATGGGAACATTATATACCTATGGAAGAGCGGTAAAAAAAGACTATAAAAAAGCAGTAGAATATTATGAAGCTGCATCAAAAAAATATTATGAAAAAGCAAATTGTAATCTTGCTTATATGTATGCAAATGGAAAAGGTGTTTTTCTTAACTTTGGAAGAGCCCATATTTTTGCGAAAGTTGGAAAAGATATGGGTTTATTTTTATGTAAAAAAGTTTGGAAAAACTTCTCTTTAGAGAAGTATCCAAAAGATGAAGGCTGGAAGTTTAACTTTTATACCCAACCCAAGCGATAGGTTCAAGCAAAACAAAGATTAAAAACTTTCCCATTCTTCATCTTGTGTTTGCTCAATAAAAGAGGTATTATTTCCTTCATACTTTTTTAACTCTTTTTGAAAGTTTTGACTACTAGGTCTTATAGCCCTAGTTTTAAGCTCTTTTTCCACCTTTGGAGAAGAAAGTGTTTTAGAACTTAGGCTAAGATGTATTTTTGAATCACTGTTTTGCTCTGCTAGAATTTTATCTTTTCCTAGAAATTCTTTTTCGTTCGTACTTTTTACAATTTCTTTAGATATATTAGACGTTCCTATAGCAATATCATAGGTTTCATTTGCAGCGCTTGCAATTTGTTGTGTTTGATGGTCTTGACGGTTAACCGCATCATTAATTTGTTCAATACCAGCTTTTTGTTCATTTGAAGAAACTTCAACTGTTTTAATTAAATCGATGGTTTTAATAATATTCTCATTTAATAAAGAATACCCTTCAATCATAGAAGAGGATACTTCTTTTCCTTCACTGGCTTTATTATTTGCATTTTGAACTAAGGCTTTAATTTCATTAGCAGCTTCAGCTGATCGTGAAGCTAAATTTCTTACTTCTTGAGCTACTACTGCAAAACCTTTTCCAGCTTCTCCTGCGGTTGCTGCTTCTACTGCTGCATTAAGAGATAAGATGTTCGTTTGAAAAGCAATTTGGTCAATTACACTAATGGCTTCACTAATAGCTGAAACTTGATTGTTAATTTCATCCATTGCTAGCATCGTTTTATTAGCTAATTCTTGACCTTGCTGTGTTGATTGTGTTAGAGAAGTGGCATATTCACTCATTTTAGATATAGAATCTGAATTGCTCACTATTGTAGAGGTTATTTCTTCTAAAGCAGCAGCCGTTTCTTCAAGAGAACTTGCAGCTTCTGTCGAACTTTGATTTAAAACATCAACATTACTTAATAAAGAATCTGAAGAACTGTTTAATGTTAAACCTATTTTTTTATTATAAATTAGCATTTCAGTAACGGACTTACCTAAAGCATTTACTCCAAGTCCTAATTTTTCTAAATGTTCTTTCGTACCTTTTGTATCTACTTTATTCATATAATTGTAAGAAGAATATTCTTCTAAGACTTTAAGTACATTGTCGATGTTATTTTCAAAATTACTTGCCAATTGATTTAAAAGTTTTGTTAATTCATTTAATGCAGGATTAGAACTGCTTACACTAATTCTTTGTGACAAGTCACCTTCTTCTAAATCTTGTAATACAGTAATGGTTTGATCAATAACATTTTTTTCTTCTTCTAAACCTGTTTGCACTTTTTTAATATTCTCATTTATTACAATTGACATTTTTCCTATTTCACTGCTATTATTTTCATGCAATAAAGATATTTTGGAATCCGTTTTGTTTAAATATCTAAAAAAAGACAGTAAAGATAAAGAAAATTCATCTAAGGATTTTGTAATTGATTTAATAAACATACCTGCCATTATTACAACAAAGATAAAAAAGAAAATACTTGAAAACAAAATTAGATAAAATGAAGAATCTGCAAAACTTTTTTCTGTATTAATGCTTTTAATTAAAGCATTTGCTAAATAATCATCCATCTTTTTTAAAGCATTAATTTTAACAGATATTGTTTCAAACCAGTATAATGACTTCACTGAAAATAAAGAGCTTCCTAATGTTTGGAAGGCTTTATTAATACTATCATTATTCTCATAGTTTACATTCGTAGTGTTCATATAAGAAAGAAGATACGCATCAATTTTTTCAAGTAAAAAAAGTTCCTCTTGTTTTACATTTTTAAACTCTTTATAGTTTTGAAGTAATTTTTTAAAACTAGCATAACCTTCTGCCGCTTTGTTTTTAAACACTTCATCCTTGCTATTATTGTAAGCATTAATATTATATACAATACCATTAATAACAAGTAAGTCTTTCATTTTAGAAATCAATAAATGTTTTTTTCCTGCTTGCAATAAAACACTTCTGATACTTTCAACTTCTTTTATTTTTGCAGTATTTATTAATGAATAATATTTTTCCTTACTTTCTTCACTTGCATATTGTAAAAAATTCTTCATAAAAGCTTTTTGAGCAGAGATAAGATTTGTAAACTTCATTTTTAAGGCATTTGAAAAGGAATCTTTATTTAAAGCACTTGAACCAACAGCTCTTTCAATTCCCGCTCTTTCTTTACTTAATAAAAAATTTGAATACGCAGATAATTGTTTAGATAAAACAGAAGAGTCTGATATCTTAGAAACTTCAATAACGATATTCAAGAGTTTTGTATTGATATTTGTATAATAAGATAAAGCTTGTCCTAAACTTAATTTAAATGAAGCCACTTGTTCACGAATAGAAGGCATTTTATTAATATCAAGTAAAACATCATCTAATAGTTTTTTTGTATTTTGTGAAATCAATGCCATATCATTATTCTTAATAAAATTGTGATATGTTTCAAGTTTTTCATTACTTTGCGTGATTTGATTTTTGAGTTTACTCGAAAAACTAAGGCCCTTACTGGATAAGTATCCTGCAGTATTTCCTCTTTCTTTTTGTGTTTCATGAATTAAAGCTGAAATTCTAATAGACAATTCAATACCAGTATTTAAACGTTTAAGTTTTTCAACCTTATCATAATCCCCTACAATAGATTTGTAAGCTAACAATATTAAAAAGATACTAGGTATTACGGCTAATAATGTCACCTTTGCTTTAATTGAAATATTTTTCAACATCTTATCTCCTCTTAGTTTTATTAATTTAATGGATGGATTTTATATAAATTCGAATTTTTTTACCTTGATTAAAAACAATTATTTTTTTCTAGATATATAAAAATAGCATAAAAAAAAGGCTACTTATAGAGAAGTAGCCTTTTAAATAATTATTATTTTTTAGATTTTAGATTGAATAAAAGCATCCATTTCATTAACAATCACTTCAATAGTTCTTTCACCATCAATTTGTGTTAACAAATCTTTGTTTTTATAAAATTCTTGAATAGCTGCTAAAGGATCAGTAAATAATTTCATTCTATTATTAAATACTTCAACATTATCATCTTCTCTTACAACTTGTGCATCAGCAGCTCGTCCAAGCACTCTTTGACAAGCTACTTCTTTAGAAACTTCTACTTCAATAACGTTTACTAATTCTACTTCTTTTTCAGTATTTAAGTATTTGTCAAGCTCAGTCATTTGCTCAGAAGATCTAGGATATCCATCAATTACAACAACAGGAGTTGGTGCATTTTTAATAGCAGTTACAATTGTTTCAATAACGATTTCAATAGGTACTAAATTCCCTTTAGATACATAAGAGTCAATTAAAGCTCCACGTTCGCTTCCACTTGCAACTTCTGCTCTGAACATATCACCCGTTGAATAATGTGTAATATTTTCATGTTTTGCTGCAATTAATTCTGCATCCGTAGTTTTACCAGAACCTGGCGCTCCAATAATTAAAAAAAGTTTTTTCATAAATATTTCCCCTATAAGTTTGTTTAGTACAATTTTATTTTTTCCATTATATCCAAAAGCAACTTATGCCAATAGATATCGTTATTTACTTCTTACTTGCTTTATGTAATATAGCTAATTTGTAGCATTTCAAGAGTATTTTAAAGGTCTGTTTATTATTTTTTGTTTTTTGTAAAAATAATAAAACCTAAGTTATAAATATTAGCAAGTACTCCATATTTATAAATATCATGTTCTATTATTGTAGTATCACTTGTATTTGCAACGGAACGTAAAATATCATAGTCCATATTTGGAGCAGTAAGTGTTTTTGAAATATAGTTTTCTTTTGTAAACATTGAGAAAGTAGCAAGCTCATGTGCTTTTAAAACTTCTTCTTTGATAAGAAATACGGAAAAGTTATATCTTCTGGCAAAATAATCCCATGTTGGCTCAAAAACATAAGCATTATCTTTTTCGCTTGAATCATACAGTTTTCTGATTCGAATAAATAAAGAATCAATTTCTTCAACTAGAGAGTTGTAGTTGTTTTTATAATACACTTCATTCTTTTTATCAATTTTTATTAATTCTTTTAAAATATTATTAGAAATACTTATCAAATTTAAAGGATCTAACCAAATGTAGGGGTTGTCTTTATTTGAACGTAATTTTAATCTTTTAATATTGAAAGAAATATCAACTACTTTTATATTTTTATTATACTTTTTAAATATCTCAATAAAATTCTTTTCATTGTTTAATTTTGAAGTCATATACACAGTACTTTTGGATAATTGTCTTAATTCAAATTGTGAGTGATTATTAATTAGTTTTGAGTTTTTATATAAAGATTTAACTCTTATTTTACCTTTACCAATTTTCTCAGCTAAATATTTATAAGGTTCAATAGTAACAACTACCGTAGTTTTTTGATAGGAATAAAGAGTATTAACAAGTAGAAAAAAACAAACAAATATTTTTATTAACATTCAATCTCCTCTACATTGCAAATAGTAAGTTATTATACAGCAGTTAATATATGAACTGCTGTATACTTAAAGCGAATAAAACTATATAGATTTATCTTCTTTTTTAACTCTTAATGAAAGTTCTTTTAACTGTTCATTATCAACTGGGCTTGGAGCTTGCGTTAATAAACACTGAGCTTTTTGTGTTTTAGGAAAAGCAATAACGTCTCTTATTGAATCACTTCCTGTTAAAAGCATAATTAATCGATCAAGTCCTAAAGCAAATCCACCATGAGATGGTGCACCATATTTAAGAGCATCAAGTAAGAAACCAAATTTCTCATTTGCTTCTTCATCAGAGATTCCCATTACTTTAAATATTTTTGCTTGTATTTCTTCTTTGTGAATTCTAATTGATCCTCCACCTAATTCTGTACCATTAAGAACAATATCATAAGCAATTGATTCAATAGATTCTAAATCAGTAGCAGTATCTAGTTCTTCAGGATTCTTAGGCATAGTAAAAGGATGATGTAAGGCTTTAGTTCTTCCATCAATTGTTTCAAACATAGGGAAATCAACTACCCATAAGAATTCATATGCATCAGGATCAATCATTCCTTCAATTAATTCTGAAAGATATAATCTAAATCTACCCATATAATCCCATACTGTTTTTTTATCCCCTGCTCCAAAGAATACAACATCTCCGACTTCAAGTTTAGTTGTAGTTACAATAGCTTCTAAGTCCGCTTCAGAAAAGAATTTTGTTAAAGGACCTTTAAGACCATCTTCTTTCATTTGAAAATAACCTAGACCCTTAGCTCCAAATTTTCTTACATATTCTTCAAAACCTTTCATTTGACGTTTTGAAAATAAGTTATCTCCATTTGGAACTTTTAAGGCTTTGATTCTATTATTCTTAGAATCTTTTGCAATTCCTGCAAAAATTTCATTTGTAGAATTAGCAAAAATATCAATAACATCTACCATTGATAAGTCAAATCTCATATCAGGTTTATCAGAACCGTAGTTTTCCATAGCATCATTGTATGTCATTCTTTTAAATGTACTTGGAACTGTTTTTCCACATTTTGTAAATACATCATAAATTAGTTTTTCAGCTACTTTAATCACATCTTCTTGAGTACAAAAACTCATTTCAACATCTATTTGAGTAAATTCTGGTTGTCTGTCTGCTCTTAAATCTTCATCTCTAAAACATTTAGCGATTTGGAAATATTTGTCAAATCCAGATACCATTAATAATTGTTTAAATAACTGAGGACTTTGAGGAAGAGCATAAAATTCACCTGGATGAACACGTGAAGGAACTAAATAATCTCTTGCACCTTCTGGAGTAGATTTGGTTAAAATTGGAGTTTCAACATCTAAGAAACCTAATTCATCAAGTGTATTTCTAGCTTGAATAGCAGCAGATGAACGAAGTTTAAAGATATTATATGATTTAGTAGAACGCAATTCTAAAAATCTGTTTCTTAACTTGATTTCATCATTTACTTTTTCATCATTAATATCAAAAGGCATAGGTTTAGATTTGTTTTCAATCACAAGTTTTTCTAAAACAATTTCAATCTTACCTGTTTTTAAATTAGGATTTTCAAGTCCTTCTCCACGTGCACGCACTAAACCAGTACAAATTAGAACAAATTCATCTCTAACTGTTTCAGCATCACTTAAAAGTGTAGGATCTGCAACTAATTGAACCAAACCACCCTTATCTCTTAAATCTATAAATATAATACCACCGTGATCACGTCTACTATTTACCCAACCAGCAACAGTAACGCTTTCACCAATGTTTTTTTCACTAACTTCTGTACAATAATGTGTTCTCAATTAATCGCTCCCTAAGGCATCTCTTTTAGACTACCTATTAATATAATTAGTCGCGATTATATCAAATTTTTACTTAAAGCAAAAAACTACTTTTCTAAGAGTTCATATCCATATACCGTTGCTCTGTAAAACTTTGGAGCATAAATTACTTCATTATTAACAACTAAATTATTAATAATATTGCTCACATTCTCATCAAACAAATAATTAATACCAACAAGGATTGAATAATTAACCCAATTATATCGTATATCAATATCTAATAAACTCAAGGTATCTTCTAGTTTCACATCAACATTTTCTATTGAGTTTGCTGTAATAAAATTTAATCTGTCTTCAAATTGTGTTAAAGAAATAATAAGTGGATTATAATTCAATTGCGTAGACAAAATTACAGAAGGAACAATTTCATGTACTCTTAATTGAGACAAAATAATTGATGTTTTAATAATAGGAGTATTTAACATCAAAGTAGAACTGTTAAGTTTCTTATCTTTTACAATTCTTTTAAAGTTATTTTGATTTCTTTTGATTACTTTTGTCTTCATAATTGATAAAACATTATCATTGTAAATTTTATTGAGTTTATTTCCAATAAATGAGTTTTCGTAAAAAGTAATATTTACATCATTTGATAATTCTTGTAAAAGTAATACTTGTTCTTTATAGGATATAGCACCATAAATAAAAGAATCATTTTCAAGAGAAATTTCCTCTTTTAAAATTAATGGAAAATATATTTTTTTACTGCTTATCTTATTTATCTTAGAAATTATTCCCATTGCAGTTTTAGGATATAAAGCAATAATTGCATCAAAATCATTTTCTGCCATTTCATTAAAGACACGCGTAACATTATCTTCATCTAAATTAATAGAATCAAAGGTTTTAATATTTACATTTAAATTTCTATATAAAAAATAACCCATTACAGTATCAACAGATTTTTTAGCATATTTACCAACTATTTTAGAAGGATAAACAATAGCTACTTTATAGGCTTTATTTTCATTCTCAAATAGTTTTTGTATCTCTTGCAAGCCATTCGAACTTGATTTTAACAGTGCATCTTTTTTCTTTACAATTACTTTTTTTTCTTTTACTTTTAATTCATCATTGTTTTTAAGATCAATTCTTGATTCTTTTTCTTTAACAATGATTTCTTGTTTTACAGAACAACCAATAAAAATAAAAATGCTCAGCATAAATATTATAATATTTTTCAAAATTTCTCCATTAGTTTTTTAATTTTAAGCATATCATGATATGCTTCTTTTTTTAAAGAAGGATTTCTTAGTAAATAACTTGGATGATAGGTACAAATAGTATCAATTCCATTGTATTTTAAAAAAACACCTCTGATTTCATCAAAACTCTCATTATCATTAAATAAATGTTTGTGTGCATTTTCACCTAAAAGAACTAAAATTTTAGGCTTTAACAAACTTAATTGTTTGTTTAAATACGAACTACAAGAAGTAACATCATCCGAAGTAATACTTCCTTTTGATGATTTGCATTTAACAATTGCACTTAAATAAACATCTTCTTTTTTAATTTCTAAAACACTTTCTATCATTTTAGCTAAAAGATCGGAGTTTTTTCCCCAATAATATTCACCATGTGAATCTTCAAAAGAATTCGGCTCATCGTATAAAAAAACGACATTACTGTTTATATTACCCGTACCAAATAAAACATTTTTTCTGCTTTTACTAAGAGAGCATAAATGGCAGTTATCAACAATATTTTTCAATTCGATTAAAGTATTTGGAAGTTTTTGTGTATTTTCTAAGTTTACGGATAAGTTAATATTTTCACAATATTCAAAACCAAGTGATTTTAAAAAATGTAGCTTATATAGAATATTATTCTTATTTCTTTTTGTCATGTGTGATTGTACAAAAAAAGCCCTTTTATCTTGGATAGAAAAAGGTCAATTTTTTAATTAGTGAATAATTCCGCTGGACATAACAATTTTGTCACGACCTTCTTCTTTGGCTTTATATAAAAATTTATCTGCTGCCATAATCGTTTCTTCTGAGGATTTATAATCTTTTCTAAAAGTAACCCCTGCTGAAAACTTCACTTTAATTAAATCATCTTTATAAACAAAAGAATTATTAGAAATAATATTTTTCACTCTCTTAACATATCTTACAATTTCTTCTTCTTTTTTGTAATGCACTAATACTACAAATTCTTCTCCCCCGTAACGTGTTACAACATCATCAACACGTGTAAGTTTGTTCAATAAAGAAGCAAAGTTTTTTAGAATTGTATCCCCACAATCATGTCCATATTCATCATTAATATGCTTAAAATGATCCAAATCATAAAATACAATAGCATATTGGGAATCAAAAATATTGTACTCATTTTCAATCTTTACTATTTCGTTATCAAAAGCCCGTCTGTTTAAAACTCCGGTTAAATAATCAGTGTATCTTTCCTTATTTAAAGAAGATAAATCATTTTCTAGTTTTTCAATTTTTTCTTCCAGAACAGTATGATTTTCTTGTCCCTTAATTAAATCAATTTGATTTTTAGCAAGTGAATTTTCTAATTTACTTACTGTTTCAACTAGTTTTGCATGAATGGGTACCAATTCACGACTGGAATCAGATGATAAATTTAAACTCTCTAATTCATTTTTTATACGATAAATTTCTTCATTTGTATTTCGACTTTGAATTAATGATTTATTTAAATATATTCCAATTAAACCAAATATTTTTTTGATATCTTGTGTTTTATCGCTTAATAGGTTTTTATCTAAAGCAATTCTTTTTTTACTTAATATATTTAATTCATTAATAGAAGCATTTTGTGTTAATTTTTTAGGGTTTTTAGATATTTTATTTACAATATTTTCTATTTCTTCAACAAAAGAATTATCCAAAGAAGGGCTCATGATAAATTTTAAGTGTTTTATAAATCTTGAAATATCACTATCAGATATTCTTCTTAATAATAATTCAACTAATTCATAATAGGTGGTAATTTTTTCTTTTCGTACAATATTCTTTTCATCATCACTTAGAGATTCTAAAATTGTATTTATTGTTGTAAGTTCATCTGCTCCACCATTAATTTGAGCTTGTGCAAAAAATTCTTTTTCGTAAGCTTTTGGAGTGACAGGTGTTTTTGTAGTTTTTAGTACTTCTAGTGTGTTTTTTATGATGGGAACAATATCATTCATGTTAGTCTTTCATTTAATAATAATTTAATTGTATTATATCATAAAAGATTTTTTGTAATCATATTTTTAGTGATTTAATGATTTTTTATAATCATTTTAGAAGAATAAAAGGAAGTAAACTTCCTTTTATTTATTTATATCTGTGAGTGATTCTACCCTTATCCAATGAATAAGGTGTGATTTCAACTTTAACTTTATCAGCTGGTAAAATTTTAATATAATGCATTCTCATTTTTCCTGAGATATGACACAATACTACATGAGAATTATCTAATTCAACTTTAAACATTGCATTAGGTAAGGCCTCAATTACTTTACCATCTATTACTATAACATCATCTTTTGACACATTTTTTCCTTTTAGACTTTACTTAAGATTTCAGCTCTACCGTTAATAACAGCAACTGTATGTTCATAATGTGAACCTCTAAGACCATCGCTTGAGACAACGTCCCAGTCATTATCTAAAATAACAGGTTCATTTTCTTTTTGACAGACCATTGGTTCTAAACAAAAAACCATACCATTTTTTATTTTAGGCCCTGATTTTGCAGATCCTGATTCTAAATAATTAGGAATCTCTGGATCAGTATGAGGTTGTTTTCCAATACCATGTCCGCAAAAACGAACCAAAGGAATATAACCTCTCCCTACAATAAAATCTTCTATTGCTTTTGATAACTCTTTAAATCTCATTCCATCTCGAATAATATCAATAGCATGATACAAAGCATCTTTTGAACAAGCAATTAATGCTTCATCTTCTTTTGATATTTTTCCAATAGGCATAGTAATAGCTGCATCTCCATACCATCCATCAATTTCAGTTCCAATGTCAAGTCCAAGGATATCCCCTTCTTTAACAACAGTATCACTAGGAATACCATGGATTATAACTTCATTAAGTGAGGTACAAACAGCAGCAGGAAAACCGTATAAACCTTTAAAAGAAGGACGAATCCCACGATCTGCTAAGAATTTATCACCCATAGCATCAATTTCTTTTAAAGTCATACCAGCTTTTACGTTTGAAGATAGATATTCTAGAGTCTGAGCAACAGCCTTAGAGGCTGTGCGCAGTTTTTCGATTTCATGTGGTTTTCTTAAAATTATTGACATAATTTATAGTCCAACCGCACTTAGTGTTTCATATTTATTTGAATATTGTTGAGCTTCAATTTTTCTCATTGTATCAATTGCAACTTGTACAACAATAAGAACGGCAACACCACCAAAATAAAATGGTACTCCCATAGCTTTAACAATTAACCAAGGCAGTGTAGAAATTAATCCTAAATACACAGCACCCCAAACAGTTAATCTTCCAGCTACATCATTTAAAAATTCTGCAGTTGATGTTCCAGGACGAACCCCAGGAATAAACCCACCTTGTTTTTTTAAATTCTCAGCAATATCTTTTGCATTGAATGTGATTGATGCATAAAAGAATGCAAAAAAGACAACAAACAAAAACATAAATAAATTAAATGTATATGAAGCAGGACTTAAATAATCAGCGATTACAAGTAAAGTTTCATTTTGGCTTCCTTGCAAAATAGTTGCAGGGAACATTAAAATAGCTGAAGCAAAAATTGCTGGTATTACACCTGCTAAGTTTACTTTAATTGGAATATAGTTCATTATTCTCTTGTTTTGACTTGCCATCATAACTTTTCTAGAATAAGAAACAGGTACTCTTCTTTCACCTAGTTCAACATAAATAATAGCTCCAACAGTAGCTAAAATAATAACAACAATTGCAAGAACAGTTAAAAAGTTCATTTGACCATTATTTACTAAATCAATTGTACCACCAATAGCAGAAGGAATTGCAGAAACAATACCAGCGAAGATGATTAATGAAATACCATTACCAATACCTTTTTGTGTGATTTGTTCACCAATCCACATAAGAAGCATAGTTCCAGTTAACATTGAAATTGCAGAAACTGCAATAAAAGTATCCATATCAATTGAGATTGCACTTTGACCTGCTGAACCTGTTAATGAATTTAAACCCATTGATACACCAATAGATTGAATTAATGTGATTACAATAGTTGTATATCGAATGATTTGCATGTATTTTTGCATACCATCACGTTCTTTTTTCATTTTTCCTAAAGCAGGAAAGGTAGCACTTAAAAGTTCCATAATAATTGAGGCTGTAATATAAGGCATAATACCAAGTGAAATAATACTTAATCTCTCTACTGCATTACCACTGAACATATTAACTAATCCTAAAGCGTTGTTTGAATTTGCATCAAAAAACTCTTTTACTACGTCAATATTAACTCCAGGTACTGGCACGTATGCCAGTAACCTATAGAGAAGAATGAAACCTAATGTAATAAGAATCTTATTTATTAGATCTTTATTCATAACTATTTACCAGTTGTAGTAACGTTATCGTCTTTAATTTTTGAAGCTAAATCTTTTGCAGATGCTCCAACCAATTTAACTTTTGTTACAGATTTAGACAACTTGTACACAGCTTTAATTGTTTCCATTGTAATTTCACTTAAGTTTGCAACTTGAGATACTTTTTCAACGTTGATTGAGTAAGGTTTAGAAACTCTAGAAAAGAATCCAATTTTAGGAAGTCTTTTTTGAAGAGGCATTTGACCACCTTCAAAATGTCTCTTAATTGAATATCCAGATCTAGCTTTTTGACCTTTATTTCCTCTTGAAGCAGTCTTACCCATTCCTGAACCTTGACCTCTTCCTACTCGCTTAGTATTTTTAGTACTACCAGCAGCTGGTTGTAAATTATTTAATGCCATCATCTATCCTTTGATTCTTGCTAATGCTTCAACAGTAGCTTGTACAAGGTTGTTAGGATTATTTGAACCTAAAGATTTTGCAATAATATCTTTAACTCCTGCAAGCTCAAGAACTGGTCTAGTTGCACCACCTGCAATTAGTCCTGTACCAGCAGATGCTGGTTTTAATAAAATTCTTGAAGCATTGTATTTATGCTCAATATCGTGTGCAATAGTTGTACCTTTTAAAGATATTGTAACTAAGCTTTTGAAAGCGTCATCTAATGCTTTTTTAATAGCATCAGGAACTTCTTTCGCTTTACCAGTTCCAAAACCAATAGTACCTTTTTTATCACCAACAACAACTAAAGCAGTAAATCTAAAACGTCTACCACCCTTTACAACTTTTGTAACTCTACCAATATTAACAATTGCTTCTTCGAAATCATCTTTATTAATTGCCATAATCAACCCTTAAATTTTGATACCGTTATCTCTTAGTGCGTCAGCAAATGCTGCAACTACACCGTGATAAAGGTAACCATTTCTATCAAATACAACTGTATCAATCTTAGCAGCTTTTAAAGTTTCAGCGAATGCCGCTGCTACTTTTACTGCATTTTCTTTATTAACACTTAAGTTTAACGTTTTTGAATGAACTGAAGCTAAAGTAACTCCATTAACATCATCAACAGCTTGTGCACTTAAATATTTATTAGATTTGAAAATTGTAACTCTAGGAGTTACTGCTGAACCAGAGATTGAACCTCTAACTCTTCTTTTTCTTCTTAATCTTAAAGAATTCTTTTTTGCTATGTCTTTTGCTCTACTCATTATTTACCCTTACTTCGCAGTTTTTCCGGCTTTTCTAACGATAACCTCGTCAGTATACTTAACACCTTTACCTTTATACGGTTCTGGTTTTCGGTAGCCTCTAATAATTGCAGCAGCTTGACCAACTAGTTGTTTGTCAGCACCCTTAACATGGATTAAATTCTTATCAACAGAAATATCTAATCCCTCTGGAATATCATAATTAATAGGATGAGAATATCCTAATTGTAATTCTAATACTTTACCTTTAACAGCAGCTCTGTACCCAACACCGTTGATTTCTAATGATTTTTGAAAACCAGTAGCTAATCCAGTGATTGCGTTGTTTAATAATGCTCTGTATGTTCCCCAGAAAGCAGAAGATTCTTTTTCTTCTCCAACTTTTCCTAAGTTAACTTCATTATTTTCAATACTTACAGTAACTCTGTTATGAGTTTCTACAGTTGATACTTTATTTCCTTTTTTTACAGAAATAATAGAACCCTCTACAGAAACTTCAATTCCTGCAGGAATAGCGATAGTTTTTTTACCAATTCTTGACATATTCTACCCCTACCAAACTGTACACAGTACTTCACCACCAACTTTAGAAGCAAAAGCTTCGTCGTTAGCAATAACACCCTTGTTTGTAGAAACAATGATTGTACCGTATCCGTTTTTAAAATGTTTTAACTCAGAAGAAGCTTTATATACTCTTCTTCCAGGTTTAGAAACTCTTTTGATTTCGTTGATAACTGATTTCTCGTTATCATCATATTTAAGAGTTACTTTAATAGATTTTTTGTTGTTTTCACCATCAATAACTTTAAAAGAAGTTATATACTCTTTACTTTCTAACACTGTTAAAACGCCTACAACTGTACCAGAATGCAATAAAGTAGTTACTTCTAACTTTCTTAATGCTGCATTTCTTAGTCTAGTTAAAGCATCTGCGATCATATCATTCATCATAGCTTTATTTCCTTACCAACTAGCTTTTCTAACACCAGGTAATAAACCTTCGTTAGCCATTTTTCTTAAACAAATTCTGCAAAGACCGAAATCTCTGTATACTGAATGTGGTCTACCACAAACTGAACATCTTGTATATGCTCTAACAGCGAACTTGGGAGTTCTCTGTTGTTTAGCGATCATAGATTTTTTTGCCATACTACGCTCTTCCTTTTGTAAATGGTACACCAACTAATTCTAATAATCTGTATGCTTCAGCATCAGAACTAGCAGTAGTTGCAATAGCAATATTCATACCATGTGTTTTAATAATATCATCATAAACAACTTCTGGGAACATTAATTGTTCTTCTAATCCAAAGTTAAAGTTACCATAACCATCAAAACCATTTCTATTAAGACCTCTAAAATCCTTAACTCTTGGTAATGCAACAGAACAAAGTTT
>Ga0209292_1003850_pt1 | contig 16259 bp, 18 predicted proteins | sample GOMGulsemesocosm_2_FD_184634 | JGI IMG/M metagenome (GOLD analysis project Ga0209292, IMG submission 184634) | Methane-oxidizing microbial communities from mesocosms in the Gulf of Mexico - GOM9C Gulf of Mexico (SPAdes) (version 2) | ecosystem: Environmental > Aquatic > Marine > Cold seeps... | reverse complement strand
ATGTCGGCGCTGATTCTAACCTTGATATTATAGTTCTCGCTATTTGGGGTGCTATATTTCTATTTTTAGCTTATAAATTTATTCAGGCTATTTGTTTAGTACCAACAAAATCCGCTTATGTGGTTGAACGCTTAGGTAAATACCGCTGTACTCTTGAAGCGGGCTTCCATATTTTATTACCCTTTGTCGACCGTGTTGCCTTTATTCAAGATTTAAAAGAAGAAACAATAGACGTTCCTCCACAAGAGTGTTTTTCAAAAGATGAAGTGAATGTAGAAGTTGACGGTGTTATTTACATTGAAGTCATTGATTCATTAAAAGCAAGTTACGGCATAACTGATTATCGCTTTGCGGCTATGCAATTAGCACAAACCACAACTCGCTCGGTAATTGGCACCTTAGATTTAGACCGAACTTTTGAAGAGCGCGATATTATCAGCGCTAAGGTCGTTGAAGTGTTAGATAAAGCAGGGAGTAGCTGGGGAATACGTGTTCATCGTTATGAAATAAAAAATATCACTCCGCCTGATACCGTCAAAAATGCGATGGAATTGCAGGTTAATGCAGAACGTGAACGTCGTGCTATTTTAGCCAAAAGCTTAGGTGATAGAGCAAGTCGAATTAATCGCTCGGAAGGCTTGATGACTGAAATGATTAATATATCTGAAGGTGAAAAGCAGCGTCGTATAAATTCTGCGGAGGGTAAAGCCGCAGAAATTTTAGCGATTGCAAAAGCAACCGGCGACTCCATTGCTAAAATTGCTATTGCTATTGAGCAACCTGGAGGGCAACAAGCCCTTGATTTACAGCTATCAGAGCAATACCTTCAGCAAATGCAAGGTCTGAGCAAAGCTAATCGAAAAGTTATTTTACCGGCAAACTTACTCGACTTTAATCAGTGGATTGCAAATTCAGGGATAAAGTAGCTTAAATCGAAGTAATACACCCACATGCACGCACTAGAAAATTGTCTAATGCGTGCATTTTTTTTAGAAAGTGAGATATGTAATTAAACTAACAATAAGCCAATTATCACCATCATAGCTAACGAACCAAAAACAAATAGATTGTTATCCTAGACCCAACTTTTTATTGGTAAAGATAATACGTAACTTGCCTACCATTACATAAAAAAGTACCGCACTTAAAGCAATAACAAAATGTGTTATCAGGGTGTTCAACTCACTATTCTCTTGCCACAAAAATACGGCACCATTGCGATTGACAAAAAACAAATTCAGTAATGAAATATGAACCCATAAGACAAGAAATAGATGGACCGTTTTATTTTTTGCCCACCCTTTAAACATGTTCATTCTCTGCTGCACTTTTATATAACCAAACAATCAGGTCGTCATAAACAAATTGATAATTCAAATTATCACGAAGCTTTCCATCATTAATACGCTTACCAAAACGCATAGCTGTTTCAAACGAAAATTCAGGCACAGCTAAACCTAAAGCATTAGCTGCGGCTTGGTAGTAATGCTCTTTACTTGTTTCGGTTGCACTTACGGCGTTATAAATACCATTAAATTTATGCTCGGTTATTATATTCATTAACACACCAATCACATCAGCTTGATGAATTAAATTAATGAAAGCTTGGGGCTCGGCAAGAACACGCTTACCTTGTAAAAAACGTCCAGGGTGACGCTCAGGCCCTACTAAGCCTGCCAAGCGTAAAATAACAGTTTGTCCCGTAAATTGTTGAGCTGCTTTTTCTGCGCCAGCAATAATAGCAACTTTCTCAGCAGTAAAATCTAAGGGGCTCTTTTCATCAACAATGCCCGACAAACCATTATAAACAGCCGTACTACTCAAAAATATAATTCTTTTTACTTTGCCAAGTTCAGCCATTTCGACCAATTGAGCTACTTTTTCCGGGTAATCACTGCGATTTTGGCGAATTTGTGGTGTGATTGAAATAATCAAGGTTTCTTGATTGAAAGCACTCAATACGACAGATTTTGGATCATTAACGGGTAAACTTAATAACTCAGCATCAATATTGTTCGCTAAGAGAGCTTTTTGTTTGTCGACGCTTTGTGTCGTCACTGCAACACGATATTTCTCAGTTTTTAATTGCTTGGTTAGTGCTAGGCCGAGCCAACCACAACCAATAATAGCAACGCTTTTTGGCATTGTGTTTCCTTAAGATGAAGGTGAACTAATTTGCTGATAGCTTTTTATTTTTTCAACAACATCATTTGCAATTCCATTAGGAACTGGAATAGATAGATTATATTGTAATATTTTCCACCCTTTTGATGTTAGACGTAATACGCCTGATCCTCGACATTGCCCATAACTCTTACTTTCAAGTAACTCATCGAAGAAGGCTAAAGTCTCGTTGCTATTTTTTTGCGAAATAAGGGTAATACTTCTCTGACTTGGCTGATACAACCAACCCCGACCTTTACTAAAGTAAGGGGTAACAAAGTCAGAAAATTCTTTTTTATTCCAACGTTCGCTACTGTCAGTTCCTAAAAATACAGCTTGCTCGTCTAATAAACTAAAGTACAAGATTTGGTTCGCATCTGCTGCGGCTTGATGGAAGGTATTAAGTACGTTTCCAATCTCATTTTTAGTAACTTTATCATTGGCAAACAAATGAATACTAAAAAAACATAGAGTAAAAATAAAACTATAAATTTTCATTTCAAAACCTTAACTTATTTGGGTAAAACAAAATATAAACCTTTAAATGTAGCAGCAACTTTATCACCATTTTTAATTTTTACTTCAATAGTAAACTTTGCCTTTTCTTTTAAACGCAGTTTTTCAAAATTTTCGATATTTAATAAAGAGTATGTTTCAGCAAAAGCAACGCCTTCAATCGGAGCATGATAACGAATATTGGCATCAGCTAAAACAATATTACCCATGATTTTTTCTTGTTGTAATCTTAAATAGATATAGCCCCAACCAGTTAACGTTGCAAGCGTATAAACACTGCCTGCAAACATTGTATCGTGTAAGTTTTTATTAAAGGCAACATCGCAAGAGGTCACTAACTTTTTATGGTCATAATACCCAATAGCAATATTCATCGCTTTACTTAATGGTATAGTTTTATGCCAGACACTCTGAAGCTGAGTCGATAATGACTCTAAATGAAAATCACTGTGAGATAGCTTTTTTTCCATCGAAAAATGTCGAATTTCATCATGTAACAAATGCGAAAAGCCTAAATTTTTATACTGTTGCTTTTCATAAAAATTAACCGCCATTTCTCGTGACTTTAACGTTATCTTTTTAATACCAAGCTTTATAGCATGCTGTTCAAGGGTCGAAATTATTTGTTGACCTAACCCCTTGCCTTGATAGTTTTCAGCCACTGCCATATAACGAATTTGTGCCTCAAATAGTTCAGTGTAGTGTAATCGTGCAACGGCAATAACATTACCTTTATTATCAAAAATAGCTCGATGAACGGCTTGTGATTCAAGCTCATCTTGTTCACTACCTAGCTCTTGATTGAGTGGTTCACGTAAAAGTTTCCAGCGAAAAAAGTAATATTGATCAAATTCTTGTTCGTTTTTTGGTGTTCTACACTCAAACATTCGTTATGCTTACCTATAATAATTAAAGAAAATTCTCTCATAAGTTCTTAATGAAGTTAATTAAACATATTCAACAAGGCCAGCTTACCTATTTATCCCAAAGTGATGAGTTAATATCGGTAAGTGAAAATAATCATTATCGCTGGCTTGCCTTTGATGATGTTGTACAAAGTATGATGCTTAAACGCCAACCTTGGCAACTAACCTTTCCTCATCAAATAAGTTTATTGTCACCATTACTCTTTTTTCGGCCTAAACACGTAGTTGAATTTGGTTTGGGTGGCGGTAACTTAGCACGTTTTTTATTACATTATTTACCTGACTTAACACTCGATACTATTGAGTATTCTCAAGAGGTTATTGACTGTTTTACGAACTATTTTAACCCGCAATCAGCGAAAGTAAATTTACACCACTATACCGCACTTGATTGGTTACATTACAATAAAAGAATAAAACCCGACTGGTTTATTTGTGATATTTATCAAAGTAGTCAATCTATCTATGACTCGATAACCTTAACCAAAAATATTCTAAGCAAGGTAGGTAAACACGCGGTCTTATCAATTAACCTACCAAGTCCTACCAATGACGAAATCAATTACTTTTTAACTGAATTAAAAATACTCGCACCTACTAAGCAGTTAATCTATTTTCATATTCCAAATTACTTGAACGTTATTATCCATTTATTACCCCTCGAAATGGTGCCTAAAGCTCAAAACACATTAAACGACATCTCTGTTTTACCTTTAAGAACCGCTAAACGCTGGCGTAGTTATTGGCGACATGGTTTATAATTTAAAGTAAGTAAATAAATTATTAAATTCGTTAACAAGTCAGCGTGAAGGTTACTGGGCCATCGTTAACTGAAGCAACTTTCATATCAGCACCAAATTTTCCAGTGGGCACTTGGAAACCTCGTTCTCGCAATTGTTGGCAAAAATACTTATATAGCGGAATACTGACTTCTGGCTTTGCTGCAGACGTAAAGCTTGGGCGCATACCTGTATTAGTATCTGCTGCTAGCGTAAATTGTGAAACTACTAATATTTCGCCATGAACTTGACTAACATTAAGATTCATTTTACCGGCTTCATCTTCAAATATTCGATAGCCTGCAACACGCTCAGCCAACCTTTTAGCTTTAACTTCTGTATCGTTTGGTTCAATCGCTAACAAAACTAAGATCCCTTGTTTGATTTCCCCAGTAACGATTTGATCTACAGTGACACTTGCTTGTGATACTCGTTGAATTAATGCGATCATCTTCTGTGCTCTGATAAAAAATTAGCCATTGTATCGCTTGCTCGACAAAATGCATCAATAGTTTGTCGTTCAAAACCACAATGCCCTGCATAGGGGAGTATTTGTAATTGAGCGTTTTCCCACAGCTTCGATAATTCATATGCTTGATATAGCTGACAGACCATATCATAACGGCCGTGCAAGATAATTGCCGGTAACTGTTTTATTCTATTCATATTTTCAAGAATATAATTTTCACTGATAAAGCTGTCATTTGTGAAATAATGTGCGGATATTTTTGCCATACACAAAGCTTGGTGCGCATCCTCAACTTTCGCCATTACAATATGGTTATGCTCTATCGTTGACAACCTTAACTCCCATAATGCCCAAGCTTTACTGGCAGAAATGACTGCAACTTCGTTATCTGAACAAACGAGTTGATGATATCCATTGAGCGGTGATTCTTGAAGGTGTGGAGGTAAGTGTTCAACGAACTCTTTATAATATTCAGGAAAAAAGCGACAAGCTCCCTCAAAAGAATATAACCATTGGTAATCAGCCTGTCTGGCTAAAAATACTCCCCTAAGAATAAAACCTAAAATTCTTTCCGAGTATTCTATTCCATAACACAGCGCTAAAGTAGTTCCCCATGAACCTCCGCATACTAACCATCGCTCTATACCAAGATGTTCACGTATAGCTTCTAAATCAGCTATGAGGTGTATAAGCGTATTGTGTTCAATTGACGGGGACGGTAATGACTTACCACATCCGCGCTGGTCAAATAAAATGATACGATAAACTTCAGGATCAAAATAACGACGATGGTCTTCACTTGAACCACTACCTGGGCCGCCATGCAAATATACCACGGGTAGGCCATCTGGGTTTCCCGCTTGCTCTACATAAAGTTCATGACCATAGCTAACCGCTAGCCTTTCCTGTTTATATGTTGAAATTTTCGGGTACAAAAATCGCGACATAGTATTGCCCTGAATTTAAGCCATAGTATCTATTATGGCGCAGATTACTCAGAACAGTAGGTTAAGCTAACTAAGTTCATCACAATTTTTAGGTTGAAAGTTTTCGAGCGCCAAAGTAAACAACGCACCGAAAAGTACAACCAACCAAGATAAATAAACCCATAAAAATAATATAGGGACCCCCGCCAGCGCACCGTAAATAGTTTCATAAGTTGGAAGTTGTGTAATGTATTGCGCAAAAGCCGCTTTTGCTACTTCAAAAAGAATACCCGCTACTAAAGCGCCCCCCAAAGCACATTTAAAAGGCACCACTTTATTAGGAACAATAAGATATAAAATCAAAAATGCTCCAATAGAAGATAGCAGTGGTAACAAACGCACAAATAAATCACTTAGTCCAAAGAGATCATATTCATTTAATGAGACTAACGACACAATATAAGAGGTTGTCGCAATACTCGCTCCCACAAGAATAGGGCCTAAAGTTAAGACTAACCAATACACTGATAAAGATGTAATAAAACGTCGTTTGGTTTTAATTTGCCATAATCTATTTAACGTCTTGTCGATCGCAGAAATAAGTAACAGTGCCAATACAAACAGGAAAATAAGGGCAATTGCTGACATTTTAGTTGCGTTATCAACAAAACCGGTAATATGCAACCTAACGGCATCACCTGTAGCAGGTAAGAAATTTTCATAAACAAAACTTTCAATAGATACTTTAATTTCAGAAAAGATTGGAAAGGCAGTCATAGTAGACAGCATTACAACAAGTAAGGGGATCAAGGACATGAGTGTGACATACGATAAGTAGCCGGCACTAACGTGCAATTGTTCGCGCCAAAGACGTCCGAGGAAATAACGAGTAAAATGAATGATTGTTTGTATCTTTTGTTCTATATTGGGCTTGTTCATAAACTGAAACATTAAAAAGGTTATTTTTCAAAAGTGAACGTTATATGATGATATCGAGTATTGATAAAAATTTAAACAACTGTAGAGGTCTTTTATGTCTGGTCAAGGTTCTGGCGGCAATGTAATTGCCGCAATATGTAGTATTTTTTTTCCTGGGTTGGGCCAATTAGTACAAGGAAGAATATTTTCTGCATTAATTTTTGCTATCGTTTGTGTCGGTGGTTATGCGTTATGGTATTTAGTTATTCCCGGTATAGTAGCTGCTGTGTTCCATTTGTGGTCAATATTAGATGCTGCAAAATATAGTCGTTAATAACTTTTTCTTTATCAACAGCTAAATTTTGTTGGTGCTTTCTCGTGAGTGGGAAAAAATAGTAGGGTGAAATAAGTCACTTTGTTCATTATTCTGGTTAATTACCGCAAGTAGTCTAGAAAGTTCTTTTATTTGGCCCGGATCTGCAGCACCTTCTTCAAAGAGACGACTTAATCGTTGTAATACTTTTAATTGTTCTGGAGACATGGGAAATTCCTTTTCTGTAATTAGCAAATTAGCTACATTCTATAGTTAATAATTTTAGCTCTCTATTTAAGACGTAACATGTTGAATTGAAGTACTCACAGAGCGAGTACCATCTCTACCATCATTAATATATTCTTGATATAGAGCATTTAGCTCTCTTCGTTCTATTATATTGGCTTTATCAGAAACAACTTTTTCAAACAAATTATTTAATCGAATTGTTTTTTTTGGTTCCAACATATTTCATCTCCCTCTAACTCGTAATACTAAACCTTAATTCATAATAAAAGGGTAACAAAAGATACGTTTTTCGCCAGCGACTGAAAAACAGAGGATTTGACAAATGTTTTGCACTAACAAAAAAATTTGTCGACTTTATTTAAAAAAAACAAATAACTGAAGAAAAGGTATGAGATAACATGAGAGTTTACAACCTATACTCTCATGTTAGTTTAAGACATGTCTTACAAGATATGGCGATTATGCTCACTCGCTAAAATTTTCAAATTTTAAAATGCAGCCATAAAAAAACCAGCCGAAGCTGGTTTTTTCTACATACTAAATAATAGGTTTACTTAGGACGACTCTCACGCTTACGTTCATTCTCTTTTAAAAGCTTTTTACGTATACGAATACTTTCTGGTGTCACTTCAACAAGCTCGTCATTATCAATAAATTCTAATGCTTGCTCTAAAGACATAACGATAGGCGGCGTTAATGTTTGTGCTTCATCAGTACCTGATGAACGAACGTTAGTTAACTGCTTACCTTTAAGGGCATTTACTGTTAAATCGTTATCACGACTATGAATACCAATAACTTGACCTTCATAAATGTCAACACCGTGTCCGATCAACATGCGACCACGAGATTGTAAGTTGAAGATAGCATTAGTTAATGCTTTACCTGTTGCATTACCAATCATTACACCATTTTTACGTTGGCCAATTTCGCCACCTTTGTGAGGTCCGTATTCAAAGAATGTATGATAAATCAAACCAGAACCTGATGTTAATGTCATGAATTCTGTTTGGAATCCAATTAAACCACGGCTAGGCATGATGAAATCCATACGAATACGACCAGTACCATCTGGTGCCATATCGGTTAATTCAGCTTTACGAATACCCATTTTTTCCATGATAGGCCCCTGATGCTGTTCTTCAACATCAATGGTTACTGTTTCGTATGGTTCTTGTAATTCGCCATTCACTTCACGAATAATAACTTCAGGACGTGATACTGCTAATTCAAACCCTTCACGACGCATGTTTTCAATTAATATGCCTAAGTGAAGCTCACCACGACCTGACACTTTAAATTTATCAGCATCAGCAAGTTGCTCAACACGTAAAGCAACGTTATGAATTAATTCTTTATCTAAACGGTCTTTGATATTACGTGAGGTAACATACTTACCTTCTTTACCACAAAATGGTGAAGTGTTAACTTGGAAAGTCATATTGATTGTTGGTTCATCAACAGATAATAAAGGCAAACCTTCAACTTCTGTCGGACAACAAACAGTATCAGAGATTTTTAATTCACCTAAACCGGTAATTGCTATGATGTCACCCGCAAAACCTTCTTCAATATCAAGACGTTCCAATCCTAAATAACCAAATACTTTACCGACTTTAGCGTTATGTACGCCGCCGTTTGCTAGGTTAATAGTGACTTGTTGATTAGGCTTAACTGAACCACGGGTAATACGACCAACACCAATAACGCCCAGGTATGAGCTGTAATCAAGTTGAGATATTTGCATTTGGAATGGACCATCTGGATCTGCAGTTGGCTTTGGCACTTCTTGAAGAATTGTATCAAACAAAGGAGTCATATCTGTGCCAGTTTCGCCTTCTTCAAGCGTAGCCCATCCGTTGATTGCTGAAGCGTAAACCACTTTAAAATCAAGTTGTTCATCTGTCGCACCAAGATTATCAAATAATTCAAAAACTTGATCCATAACCCAATCAGGTCGAGAACCAGGCTTGTCAACTTTGTTAATAACAACAATTGGCTTTAATCCTTGAGCAAACGCTTTTTTCGTTACGAAACGCGTTTGAGGCATAGGACCTTCTTGTGCATCAACAATTAGTAGAACTGAATCTACCATCGACATAACACGTTCAACTTCACCACCGAAATCAGCGTGACCAGGAGTATCTACGATGTTTACACGGTAACCATTCCAGTTAATAGCCGTATTTTTAGCTAAGATTGTGATACCACGTTCTTTTTCGATATCATTTGAGTCCATCGTGCGTTCTTCAAGACCACCACGGGCATCTAGGGTACCTGATTGTTCTAATAGTTTATCAACCAAAGTTGTTTTACCGTGATCAACATGGGCTATGATAGCGACGTTACGTAATTTATCTAACACTGGCTTTACTCACTTTCTTTAAAGACTTTTTCATCAAAAGAATATTGGGCTATAATTGGGCGCGGATTATACAGTAACTAAGCTGATAAATACAGCAACAAATATTTCAGCACTTTTTCAGTTCTCCACACACAAAATTTAATGCCCTGTTATACTCCTAAGCACCAAAACCTCTCGGACGCACCACCATAGAACGCACTACGCACCAAACCAGTGCAGCCAGAGATTTTGTAATATGTTAACCCCTTATATATAAAGAGATTTTCTATTGGCATGAATTTCGCTTAATGCCAAGTATGCTAAATGCAAACCTATTTTATTTTAAAGACACTGGAGACTTTACATGTCACAAGCAGTATTAGATTTAATCAAAGACAACGATGTTAAATTTGTTGACCTACGCTTTACTGATTCAAAAGGTAAAGAGCAGCACATTTCAATTCCTCATCATCAAGTAAATGATGATTTCTTTGAAGACGGAAAAATGTTCGATGGCTCTTCTATTGAAGGCTGGAAAGGCATTGATGAATCTGACATGGTTATGATGCCAGACGCATCTACAGCAGTTTTAGACCCGTTTACTGATGCTGTTACATTAAACTTGCGTTGTGATATTGTAGAACCTGCTACTATGCAAGGTTATAGCCGTGACCCACGCTCAGTTGCTAACCGTGCTGAAGAATACTTACGCAGCACTGGTATTGCAGATACAGTACTGATTGGCCCAGAGCCAGAGTTTTTCGTTTTTGATGACGTTCGATTCCATACTGATATGTCTGGTTCTTTCTACAAGATCGATGATAAAGAAGCTTCTTGGAATTCAGGTACTGAATATGAAGAAGGTAACATGGGACATCGTCCTGGTGTTAAAGGCGGTTACTTCCCAACATCGCCGGTTGATTCCTCACAAGACCTACGTTCAGCTATGTGTTTAGTCATGGAAGAAATGGGCTTAGTTGTTGAAGCGCATCACCATGAAGTTGCGACAGCTGGTCAAAATGAAATTGCTTGTCGTTTCAATACTATGGTTAAGAAAGCGGATGAAGTACAGATCTATAAGTATGTTGTTCATAACGTAGCACACGCTTACGGTAAAACAGCAACATTTATGCCTAAGCCTTTAGTTGGTGATAACGGTACTGGTATGCATGTTCATCAATCCCTTGCTAAAGATGGTGTTAACTTATTCTCTGGAGATAAGTACGGCGGATTATCAGAAATGGCGATTTATTATATTGGTGGTATCATCAAACATGCTAAATCACTTAACGCTTTTACTAACGCTTCTACTAATTCATACAAACGTCTTGTCCCTGGTTTTGAAGCACCGGTTATGCTGGCATATTCAGCACGTAACCGTTCAGCGTCTATTCGTATTCCAATTGTGCCAAGCCCTAAAGCAATGCGTATCGAAGTTCGTTTCCCTGATCCAACGATGAACCCTTACTTAGGTTTCACCGCTATGTTAATGGCTGGTCTTGACGGTATCAAAAACAAAATCCACCCTGGCGATGCCATGGATAAAGATTTATATGACTTACCAGCCGAAGAAGCAGCAGCTATTCCACAAGTATGTTCTTCATTAGAAGAAGCACTTGATTCATTAGAAGCGGATAATGATTATTTAACTGCTGGCGGCGTAATGGATATTGATATGATTAATGCATATATAGGCCTAAAACGTGAAGAAGTAGCATTATTAAACTCAACGACTCACCCTGTTGAATTTGATATGTACTACAGCGTATAACACGCACTAATTTATTTATTATGAAAAAAGCTCACTTCGGTGAGCTTTTTTGTGGATAAAAAGCCAATAGTTATATAAGTTTATAGTAAGCCTTTTTAAAGGAGCTATACTTTGCGCCGTTTTTTATTGTTGTCACTAATATTAATCATTACATTACTCACCAGTAATGTCTTTGCGGCATCAACAAAAATATATGTCTGGCGTAATGATAAAGGTGTTTTAGTTTTCTCTGATAGCCCCAAACCCGGAGCTGAAGAAGTTGAGATTAAAGAACCAAATAACATGTCCTCTATCGATACATCCGTTCTCGATTTAAACCCGAAAGTTATCAAAGAAGATTATCAAGTTGAAATAAACCAGCCAGCGATGAATGCTACCATTAGAGATAATACTGGCTCAGTTCATGTGGTAGGGCGGATTAAACCTATCTTTAAAAGAGGTTTGAAAATTCAATTATATTTGGATGAAAAGCCATATGGAGATCTCCAGTCTCATTCGATGTTTGCCTTAAGGAATATCGACCGTGGCGAACATATCATTAAAATGAAATTACTCAATGAAAAAGGCAAGGTAATTGCATTATCAAAACCTATAACCTTCTATATGCACAGAGCATCGGTTAATAAAGCTAATTAGTTAAAATTCAGTGCATCGTGCACCAAAAGTAACTACACTACCATTTTATTCGCACCACTTTGGTGCAAGGTTTTTTTATGTCTAGCGATACCAATCGTGTTCAACAGCTAAAATTAAGCTATCAGCAAAAATTACCCAATCAGATGGTTACAGCTGTTGTTGTATTAGATAGCAAACTTAACATTAAATATGTAAATCCAGCTGCAGAAGCTTTACTCGTTAAAAGTTTTAATAAATTATATAATTTGCCCATTACGACGGTATTTTATAACTCCCCAATAAAAAACGACCGCTTGCAGCAACTGTTAACTTCAGGACAAGAATTCAGTGATAGTGACGTAACGATTGAATTCTTTGATCATAGCCGCATAACAGTAGAAATTACTGCATCATCCGTTGAGTTTAGTAAACAGCCCCATATCTTATTAGAATTCAAACAAATAGATCAACAAAAACAAATGAGTATCGAGGCATTTCAACACCAACAGTGGGAATCTGCGCGAGATCTAATACGTGGCCTCGCACACGAGATTAAAAATCCTCTTGGTGGCTTACGTGGTGCAGCTCAGCTTCTCAGTAAAGAACTGAGCCAAGAGCAACAAGAATATACAGAAATGATTATTGAACAGGCTGATCGACTAACAAATTTGGTCGACAAACTATTAGGCCCAAATCAACTACCTAAAATGGCAGTACAAAATATACATATTGTTTTAGAGAAAATATCTCAGTTAGTGAGTTTTAATAATCCCAAGGATATTAAAATTAATCGGGATTATGATCCCTCGATTCCTGAGATAAATTTCGATCAAGACAAGTTGCAACAGGCCGTTTTGAATATAGTAAACAACGCCGTTCAAATAATAGGTGAAGACTGCGAAATAACGCTAAAAACAAGAGCGGCGAGTAATAAAACGATTAATGGACGACGCGTGAAGTTATGTGTGCAAATTAGTATTATTGATAATGGCCCAGGAATTCCGGAAAAAATTCAGGATACATTATTTTATCCAATGGTATCTGCGCGAGACAACGGCACTGGATTGGGTTTATCTATATCGCAAACCTTAGTTCAACAACATAAAGGAAAGCTGTCATGTTATAGCCGACCTGGTCATACAGAGTTTTTAATTTTACTTCCTATACAAGAAGAGATAAATAATGAATATTGAGCAAGTTTGGATTGTAGATGATGACAGCTCAATACGCTGGGTCTTAGAGAAAGCATTGTCTGGGGCTAATATTACTTCCGCTTCTTTTGAGAGGCCTGAAGATTTACTTATTGCCTTAGAGCATCAGCAACCTGAAGTCATTATTTCTGATATAAAAATGCCAAATATAGACGGTATAACTTTACTGGGTAAAATTAGCGACCAGTTTCCAAACCTTCCTGTAATTATAATGACTGCCCATTCAGATCTGGATAGTGCAGTTAATGCTTATCAAAGTGGTGCATTTGAATATTTACCAAAACCATTTGATACCGATGAAGCTACCTCACTAACAAAGCGAGCACTTACTCACTCTAGAGAGCAAAATGCTAAGTGCAAGCAAAAAATTGCTACCCCAGATTCTGTCGGAATCATCGGTGCGGCACCAGCGATGCAGGAAGTTTTTCGTGCAATTGGGCGCTTATCACGTTCAAGCATCAGTGTATTGATTAATGGTGAGTCTGGTACGGGTAAAGAATTAGTCGCACATGCGCTTCATATGCATAGCCCTCGTGCAGATGCGCCTTTTATACCATTGAACATGGCGGCCATACCAAAAGACCTTATTGAATCAGAGCTTTTTGGTCATGAAAAAGGAGCATTTACCGGAGCAAATGCAGTTCGAAAAGGACGCTTTGAACAAGCACATAAAGGGACATTATTTTTAGATGAAATTGGTGATATGCCATTAGATATTCAAACACGTTTATTACGCGTATTAGCTGATGGGCAGTTCTATAGAGTAGGCGGACATTCCCCTATTCAAGTCGATGTAAGAATAATTGCAGCGACTCATCAAAACTTAGAAGTACAAGTAAATAATGGCGATTTTCGTGAAGACTTATTTCACCGACTAAATGTTATAAGAATACAATTACCTAGCTTACGAGAGAGAAAAGAGGACATTGAGCAGCTCAGCAACCATTTTCTTCACTTAGCCGCAAAAGAATTAGAAGTTGACCAAAAAACCTTGCACAAGACGACACTAACTTACTTACAGAAGTGTGCGTGGCCAGGCAATGTCCGCCAACTTGAGAATAGTTGTCGTTACCTTACTGTTATGGCTAGTGGAAAAGAAATCTTATTAGATGACTTACCGAGTGAATTATCTGAAAAATCAGTTCAGATTATGCCTTCTAATGATGAAGTTAATTGGCCAATAAATTTAAAGAACTGGGTTGATGAACAATTAGCAATGGGCAAAAGTAATATTATCGATCATGCGCTACCTGAATTTGAAAAAATACTGTTAGAAAGGGCACTTAACTTTACACAGGGACGAAAACAGGAAGCCGCTAAGAAATTAGGCTGGGGTAGGAATACCTTAACTAGAAAGCTAAAAGAATTAGGGTTATAAACATACTAGTTAACTACTTTCACACGTTTCTTCATTGCATTGGCGGCAGTCATTGCATAACTTCAAATTGATGAGATGCGCTGCGACGATAAAGCTAGCACCTACGAGAATAAAGAATGGTTGTATATTTTCTGCGAAATCATGCTTTATCCAATAAATACCGATACCTAAGAATAAAAGATAAAATGGGTATATACGGCGATGATACTTTTTGAAACCTGAGAACAGGGCTACACTACCCAGCACGGCGGTGCTCAATAGAAAGATATGTTCCCAAGTATGATCTGCAAGGAAGCCTAAACCTAATAAAGGTAATGCCGGTAATAAAACAGGTAATAAAATGCAATGTAGCGCGCAAAGTGATGTCGCTGTTATACCAATACGATCGAGCATTTTTTATTTCCTATCTACTAACATTATATTAAAAGCATCTTCAAAGCGGATAATATCACAATTGATATATTATCACAAAATTTTCTAGGCTCGTTCTACTGGAAATGTAATTACGTGCGCTATAGATTGTTTATTCAATGCGAGCATCATAAGTCGGTCAACCCCGAGAGCAACCCCTGCGCATTGAGGTAGACCTGATTTAAGAGCTTCAATAAAATTACCGTCAATACTGCTAGGACTAAGTCCTAACTTTTCTCGTTTAAGGTTATCATGTTTGAATCTAGAGACTTGAATTTCGGGATCTGTCAACTCATTAAAACCATTTGCTAACTCAATACCTTGAAAGTAGCATTCAAACCTCTGAGCGACTCGTTTATCACTTGGGCAAACCTTGGCTAATGAAGCTTGAGCGATAGGAAAGTTATAGACAAAACATGGTACATTTAATCCAATACTAGACTCAATAATTTCTGAAAAGATAAATTGCAATAATAAGTCACTATCGTTTGACTTGTACAACCAATCAGCCTCTTTGTCATTACACTTCAAAACATCGTAAAGCTCATCAAAACTTGCAGTTAATGGATCTATATCTACGTATTTAAGAAATAGTTCTTGGTAACTAATTTTCTCGCTTGGTGAAGTTTGTAATAACACAGCTAATAATTCGTCTATCTCTGCAATTAACTCATGTTGATTGAAACCCAGACGATACCATTCTAAAATCGTGAACTCTGGATTGTGGTTAGGTCCTGAATCTTCATGTCGAAACGCTTTACAAATTTGATATATACAGCCAAACCCTGAAGCTAACAACCGTTTCATATGAAACTCAGGAGAGGTTTGTAAATAGAATGTTGTTTCTTGATCGATATGACTGCTTTGAAGGAAATTATAATTTGTACAAAATGCATCTAAAAATGGATCTGTGACAGTTCCTAATGAAAGAGCAGGTGTTTCTACTTCGATAACATTTTTCTGCAGAAAGAAAGTTCTAATATTTCTTAATAAACGGGACTTAGTTTTAGCATCTTCCCAATCTAGTGTCGTCGACCACATAGTTCATTCCCTATTTTATCGTTTGAAGTATATATGATATATAACTGCTATAGCTATGGATCATGGATGGAATAAATTTAAAGAGTGAATAATATTTTCTAAAGACAAAAAAAAACCCGATTCTTTCGAATCGGGCTTACCAGATTGGAGCCTAGCAATGTCCTACTCTCACATGGGAACTCCCACACTACCATCGGCGCTAACACGTTTCACTTCTGAGTTCGGAATG
>Ga0209292_1003849_pt1 | contig 16259 bp, 16 predicted proteins | sample GOMGulsemesocosm_2_FD_184634 | JGI IMG/M metagenome (GOLD analysis project Ga0209292, IMG submission 184634) | Methane-oxidizing microbial communities from mesocosms in the Gulf of Mexico - GOM9C Gulf of Mexico (SPAdes) (version 2) | ecosystem: Environmental > Aquatic > Marine > Cold seeps... | reverse complement strand
AATGAATTTGATAATTTGGCCCCATCTCGATTCCAGGCTACGCAAGGTGGGCGAGGTGTGACTTATACCGACGCCATGAGCGAAGATAGGCAGATTCTCCAGCAGGTGTTTATGGCGGAGATGGCGAGCACAAAAGGGCAGGGTGATTTGGCTGTTGTGGTGGCGAAAGAAGGCGAGCAGGTGCTGGATAAAAGCACAGATCATTTATTTTTAGAGTTGAGAGACGGGTATCGCTATGAAGGGCAGCCAGGCAATGCCAATTACCGTGTGACCGAATTTGCAAGCTACCGCCAGCGCCTTACCGAGAACACTAATGATGAGCGACGCGCTGCTCGTTCAGACACTCTCACTACCAAAGAGTTGCTCACCTCAGACAAACTGGAAGATCGAGCCGCACTGCAATGGCGCTTGTCGGTGCCTATGTTGGTGTTTGTGGTGGCTCTCATGGCGGTGCCTCTGAGTCATACCAATCCACGCAGTGGTCGCTACGTGAAAATGATTCCAGCCATTCTGCTTTATATCATCTACCTTGTGTCTTTAAATGCGGGTCGTGCTAGCTTGGAAGACGGCAAGCTACCTATTGAATTTGGCTTGTGGTGGATACATTTGATTTTTCTGTCTATTGCTGTGGTATTGATTATGTTGGGCCGATTTAAGAGTCGTAAAACCAAGGCGGTGCCTTCTCCCGCGGCAGGTGGCAGCGCATGATGCGCAAACTTGACGGCTATATCGCACGCACAGTATTTGGGGCTGTGCTGCTGGTATTAATGGTGATTGTGTCCCTCGATCTCATTGCCGCGTTGATTGACCAGGTGGGTGAAATTAAAGCGAACTATACACTGTATGAAGTGATGGTTTACGTCGGCCTTACGCTGCCAGGCAGAATTTATGACAACATTCCTTTCTCTTCTCTGGTGGGGTGTTTAATTGGTTTGGGTATGTTGGCGGGTTCCAGCGAACTGGTGGTAATGCGAGCGGCAGGGGTGTCAATTGGCCGAATTATTTGGGCTGTGATGCGAACCGTGTTTCTTTTCATTATTGTTGCAGGTTTGCTGGGCGAATATGTAACGCCTTATACCGATCAAATTGCAGAGAGTAGGCGCGCATTGGCCCAAGGTGACGACAATGCTCTAGAATCTCGACACGGCCTGTGGAACCGTGAAGGCAACGTATTCATGCACTTTAATGCCGTGTTGCCCAACGGTGTTTTGTTTGGTGTAACCCGTTATCAATTTGATGATAGTCAGCAGCTGACATCTTCTAGCTTTTCTCGTCGCGCTACTTACCAGGGCGATCACTGGATAGAGGAAGATGGCACCGTCACTAAAATCAGCGCCGAAGGTAGCACAATCAGCACATTTAATACGCGGCTTTGGCAGAGTGATTTGTCGCCAGACCTGCTGAACGTTTTGGTCTTACAGCCCGAGGCGCTGTCCATTCAAAAATTGTATTCCTACTCTCGCTATCTGGAACAGCAAGGCATTGAGAGTAATGAGTACTGGTTGATTTTTTGGCAGAAAGTGCTTCAGCCTTTGGCGACGGCGAGCTTGGTGATTATTGCGATATCATTTATTTTTGGCCCTTTGCGATCTGTCACAACGGGCTTTCGAATATTCAGTGGAGTGATTGTAGGAATTATTTTTCGCACCACCCAAGACTTACTGGGTCCATCGAGTGTGGTGTTTGGTTTCTCTCCTTTGATCGCGGTGGCCGTGCCTATTCTTATCTGTTTTATTATTGGTTTAGTGCTGTTATCCCGCTCTCGCTAGGCCCAGTTCATTTTTCTTTTGGCAGCACTACCACTTTTAGCCCACCCAGTTTGTCGTGGGCTGCATCACCTTTAGCGTCAACCAGGCACCAGAGATACCCCAGACCAAGAAAAACCATAGAGAAAGGTGCAATTGCGCTGCGCAATATACACTGGCGCCAGCTTGGCAGTTCACCGTTGGCTTGTTGTAGGCGTAAACGCCAAGCTCTCATGCCTAAGGTTTGGCCAGCTTTGCGCCAAAAGAAGCTGAAGAATATTGTTAATACGACCACCAAGCCGATAAATTCTAGTGGACTTGATTGCGCTTTTTCACCGGGTGCCAAGGTGTTTTCTAGCAGCCCGTAGCGTACATATACAGCAATGCCGCCCCAGGCCATGCTTATGGCCATAGCCAGCAAGGCATCGTAAACAAAGGCGCCCAGCCTGCGTAGAATACCGGCGGTGGGCAGAGTTGAATGGTTAAGCATAAAGAGTTCTCGCGTTAATTCGCGAGCATTGTAACAAACTCAAAGAGGGAGTAGGGGTTTAAAACTCGTACTTAACCGAGAGGTTAAATTTGTTGCCGGAAAGTTTTAAATCGTAAGACATATCGTCATTGAAGTTAACGGTATTGGCTACCGAGGCCGCCACTTGCTTTATTTGTGGTTTGCCGCTTTTCATACCCAGCCAGTATGATTGCAAACCCATTTTAATGATTTTAGAGAAGGCCTTGTTGCCCACGTGCATGTTGTCTTGGCTTTGATGAGCGCGCAACCATTGATAGTTCAGCGCTCTTTGGCTAGCGCCAATGCTGGTATTTTGCATATCCATGGCCGAGTTATATAAAGCTTCGTTGTCCATCATTTCAGGCACAGGGTCTTTACATTTTTTGTTTTTAGCGTGCTCGCCGAGAGGGTTGAAGAAGGTAAGGTTGTCGGGAACAAAAATAGATTCGCTAGCCTGTGGCTGCTCGGCGCGGCTGTTTTGGCTGATCAGTAATAGGCTGGCAAAGAACGTTAGCAATATCAGGCCGTAGACAATTTGCTGGTCTAAGCGGTCTTGAGAGCCAGCAATGGCACGGCTGGTGCTCGGATATTCGTGATATAGGCTTTGCTTTTGGTGTGCCATATGGCTGACCTCGGCTAACGATGTGTGAGTTCATCTTGCGCTATTAAGGGCTTGTAATAAAGCGCCTAGTTAGATGAATATCGCATGTTCGCCCCAATAGAAATGAGGCCTGAATCACAGTTTCAAAAAGGAATTTTTGGTGCCAGTGATGACGCCCCTTTCTGGGTTAGTTTTTACTAACTGAATCGAAGATTTGATCTATGTAAACTGAGTTTTTATACTAATCTGGAGCAAAGAGATAAAAATCTATCCAAAAATTGTCTAGATTCCATGGGCGTATTAGGAGTAAACAATGAAGTATCTAGGTACTTGGGCCATTTCCGCCCTATTAGTACTTGCGCAGAGTGCATTCTCCGCAGATAAAGTGGCGCAATCTGCGGTGCAGGTAATAGAGGGCGTCTGGCAGCAAGGCGCGCTTATTAAAGGGCGAGTAGAGCCAGGTACTCTATTGCGCTTCCTTAATAGGGATGTCCGAGTGTCGGCGAAGGGGGAGTTTGTCATTGGCCTAGGCCGGGATGCTAAGGCTCTCGCAGTGCTGACTAGCTCGATAAACGGTGTTGAAACCCTACACGAATACGCCGTGAAGTCGCGGGAATATCGCATTCAGCGAGTGGACGGAGTACCGTCAAAAACAGTGAATCCAAACAAAGCGCAAATCGATAGAAGTAGGGCAGAAGGTAAGTTGGTTTGGGCTGCCCGTCAGCGAGATGAAGCTCGCACAGATTTCTTGGTCGATTTCCAGTGGCCCTTATTAGGCCCCATAACAGGAGTGTATGGTAGTCAGCGTGTTTACAATGGCGAACCTCGGCGACCCCATTTTGGTGTTGATGTTGCGGCGCCTACAGGAACTCGGGTAAGGGCGCCCGCACCTGGGCTTGTGACCCTTGTGCACGATAATATGTTTTTTTCCGGTGGTACTTTAATGGTGGATCATGGGCATGGCCTAAGTTCGGCCTTCATTCATCTAAGTAAAATTCTTGTAGAGCCGGGGCAGGAAGTTGTTCAAGGGCAGGAGATCGCCGAGGTGGGTGCGACAGGTAGAGTAACTGGGCCTCACCTCGATTGGCGAATGAGTTGGTTTGATCAGCGTATTGATCCGCAATTGTTGGTCGGCGAAATGCCAAAACCCCAAGTGGCACCCTAACGACTATTGCTGGCTAGGGTTTTGTGGGGCGTGTAATATGAGCGGTTTAGCCGCACTTAGATTAACTAGGGTGAGTGATTGTAATGATTGATAAGAAGCTATTGAGTATTTTAGTGTGCCCAGTGAGTAAGGGGCCTCTGGAATATATGGAAGAAAAGCAGGAATTAGTGTGCTGGGCGAGTGCTTTGGCTTACCCCGTGCGAGACGGTATTCCGGTTATGTTAGAAAGTGAAGCTCGTGTCTTGAGTGAAGAAGAGAAGACTTCCCGATGAGTGAAGAAACGCTGTTCACTAAAATTATTAATGGTGATATCCCTGCCGAAAGAATCTATGAAGACGAAGTCTGTATTTGCATCAAGGACATATCACCTCAAGCACCCACTCACGTTTTGTTGATTCCTCGCAAACCTATTCCTCGCTTGGCTGATGCCACCGCGGAAGATCAGGTAATTCTAGGACATTTAATGGTCAAGGCCGGCGAAATAGCTCGTCTTCTGGGGGTGGATGAAGCCTTCCGACTCGTAGTGAACAATGGCGCTGACGCTGGTCAGACGGTTTTTCACCTGCATTTACACATTTTAGGCAATAAAACCTTCTCTGAGCAGGGCTTAGGTCTATAAGGCAGCGCGCCTAGCCTATATAATTGCCAATCTCAAAATTTGGTCGGTTTTTGACCGGCCGCCGCACCGTGCGTAAGCCCAAGCTTTTTCGAGTGGAGTTTAGCGCAGCTTAATGCAACAGCAATGGATAACGTTTTATGAAGAGCGCAGAAATACGCAACGCGTTTTTACACTATTTTGAACAGCAGCAACAACACACAATAGTAGACAGCAGTTCGCTGGTGCCGGGCAACGACCCAACACTGTTATTTACCAATGCTGGCATGGTGCAGTTTAAAGACGCGTTTCTGGGTGGCGAGCAGAGAGCTTACACTCGGGCTACTTCATCACAGCGCTGTGTGAGAGCGGGTGGCAAGCACAACGACTTAGAAAACGTCGGATACACGGCCAGGCACCACACCTTTTTTGAAATGTTGGGCAATTTCAGCTTTGGTGATTATTTCAAGCGTGAAGCCATTCAGTTTGCCTGGACGTTCTTGACCGAGGTGCTGGAATTACCGGCTGAAAAGCTTTGGATTACGGTTCACATCAGCGACGATGAAGCGGCCGACATTTGGATTAATGAAATGGGCGTTAGTGCAGAGCGCTTTTCACGTCTAGACGAAGACAATTTTTGGCAGATGGGCGATACCGGGCCCTGTGGTCCGTCGTCTGAAATTTTTTACGATCACGGTGCCGACATCCCCGGCGGCCCTCCCGGTAGTGAAAATGATGACCTAGATCGTTATATTGAGATATGGAACCTGGTGTTCATGCAGTTTGAACGTCAGGCCAGCGGTGAAATGGTTCCCTTGCCTAAGCCGTCTGTCGATACCGGCATGGGTCTTGAGCGCATTGCAGCTGTAATGCAAGGTGTTCACAGCAACTACGAAATTGACATGTTTCAACATTTGCTCAAAGCAGCGGCGGCGGCCACCAACAGTTCTGATTTAGAACACAAGTCACTGCGTGTTATCGCTGACCACATTCGCTCCTGTTCTTTCCTTGTATTAGATGGTGTGATGCCGTCTAACGAAGGCCGTGGGTACGTGCTGCGCCGTATCATTCGTCGCGCCGTTCGCCACGGGCATAAGCTGGGCCAAACTCAAGCATTTTTCAACGGTTTAGTGGGCTCTCTTGTGGAAGTCATGGGCGAAGCTTACCCCGCACTTGCTCAGCAGCAGGCACAAATTGAAAAAGTACTGCTTGCTGAAGAAAAACAATTCGAAAAAACTTTAGATAAAGGCCTTACTGTTTTAGATCAGGCGCTGGCAGGCGTGTCGGGCACCGTGATTCCCGGTCAGGTTATTTTCTCCCTCTATGATACTTACGGTTTCCCCGTTGACTTAACCAATGACATTGCCCGTGAGCGCAATATGACATTGGACTTGGACGGCTATGAAACGGCCATGAACGAGCAGCGCGCACGTGCACGTGCGGCAGGTTCTTTCAAGGTGGACTACACCGCCGCGCTTGATATAGAGGGTGAAACCGAATTTAAGGGTTACGACTCACTGAGTGGCAGCGCCACAGTAACGGCATTATTGAAAGACGGCGCCGCGGTAACAACTTTAAATGCTGGCGACAGTGGTGTTGTAGTACTGGAGCAAACACCCTTTTATGCAGAGTCGGGTGGTCAGGCAGGCGACTCTGGCACATTATATACAAGTGGCGTTAAGTTTAATGTTAACGACTGCAGCAAAGAAGGCGCAAACCATCTGCACCTTGGTGAATTGGCCGAAGGTAGCATCGCCGTGGGCGACACCCTCGAGGCTCAAGTTAATCAAGCGCAGCGTCAGGCCACCGCGCTGAATCACTCCGCAACACACTTGTTACATTCCGCTTTGCGTAAAGTATTGGGTGACCACGTTACGCAAAAAGGTTCACTTGTGAATGCGGATCGCCTGCGCTTTGATTTTTCTCATAGCGAAGCTGTCAGTGCGGAAGAATTAAAAACCATTGAGCGTATCGTGAATGAACAAATTCGCCATAACTCAGCGGTTGCAACCGAAGTGTGTGATATGGACGCGGCCAAAGAAAAGGGCGCAATGGCTTTGTTTGGTGAAAAATACGGCGATGATGTGCGTGTTTTATCGATGGGCGAAGCAGGCTTCTCTGTTGAACTTTGTGGCGGCACACACGTCGCGCGAACGGGCGATATTGGTTTGCTGCGAATCGCATCTGAATCGGGTGTGGCCGCGGGGGTTCGCCGAATTGAAGCGCTTACAGGTGAACTTGCTTTGAGTGCATTTGATCGCGCCGATGCGCAAGTGGCACAAGTGATTCAATTATTAAAAGCGAATCGTGAAAATGTTTCTGACAAGTTGACTCAATTGGTGAGCAATCATCGCCAATTAGAAAAAGACATTGCCGTACTTAAAACACAGCTGGCCAGCGCCTCCGGTGGTGACATGCTAGGCGATGCCATTGACGTTGCTGGTATCAAAGTCTTAGCCGTTAATTTAGGCGGCGTCGATGCAAAGTCTTTGCGTGACACGGCAGATCAGCTTAAAAATAAGCTGGGTACGGCCGTAGTGATGTTGGCCGCAGTAGAGGGCGATAAGATCTCTCTGGTCGCCAGTGTCACCAAAGACGCCACAAGCAAAGTAAAAGCGGGCGATCTTATGCGTTATATGGCTGAGCAGGTAGGCGGTAAAGGCGGCGGTCGTCCAGACATGGCTCAGGGCGGGGGAACTGACCTTGCGGCACTTCCGGCCGCGCTGGCCTCAGTGGCAGAGTGGGTAAAACAGCAAGTTTCGGGCTAGTTGATAGGCTAAATGGTCATTTTGCTAACTATTTTGCCTATAAATTTAACATTTAGTTCTTTTTAGTGTTTAATTGTCGCCCTATTTGGTTCGGCCCCGAGGCCGAACCTGAATCTTCAGTGTAGATATTAAGTCATGAGTTTATTTGTACAGAAATACGGCGGCACCTCAGTCGGTACGGTAGAGCGCATTCAAGCCGTTGCCGATAAAGTGGCTTCTTTCCGCGAAGCCGGCCACGACTTGGTGGTAGTGGTGTCGGCCATGAGTGGTGAGACCAATCGATTGATTGGTTTAGCAAACGAGATTCAAGAGACCCCAGATCCTCGCGAGATGGATGTTCTGGTATCGACGGGCGAGCAGGTGACCATTGCGCTTTTGTGTATGGCGCTGAAAAAACGGGGTTGGGATGCGCGTTCTTACACCGGTGGTCAGGTTAAGATTCTTACCGACCAGTCGCATACCAAAGCTCGTATTCAGGAGATTGATGACGGTAACATGCGCGCCGACCTCGACGCCGGCCGTGTTGTGGTTGTTGCTGGCTTTCAAGGTGTGGATGAAAACGGCAATATTACCACCTTGGGCCGTGGCGGATCAGACACTACGGGTGTTGCCTTGGCCGCGGCACTGAAAGCCGATGAATGCCAAATTTATACCGACGTTGATGGTGTTTACACCACTGACCCTCGAGTAGTCGATCGGGCGCAACGTTTAGAAAAAATCACCTTTGAAGAAATGCTGGAAATGGCCAGTTTGGGTTCTAAGGTATTGCAAATTCGTGCTGTTGAGTTTGCTGGAAAGTATGGTGTGCCTTTGCGTGTGCTGCACAGCTTCCAGGAAGGCCCCGGCACCCTGATTACTCTTGATGAGGAATATTCTGAAATGGAACAGCCCGTAGTATCTGGCATTGCCTTTAACCGAGACGAAGCAAAAGTGACTGTGCTCGGAGTGCCTGACACCCCAGGTGTGGCTAGTCGCATCTTGGCTCCTATTGGTGAAGCCAATATTGAAGTGGATGTTATTGTGCAGAACGTTGCCGCTGACAACACCACCGATTTAACCTTTACCGTACACCGGAATGATATGGTGGCAGCTGAAGCGGTATTGCGTAAAGTCGCCAATGAAGTGAACGCGCGTGGCGTTGCCACAGACGACAAAATTGCCAAAATCTCCATTGTAGGCGTTGGCATGCGCTCTCACGCGGGTGTGGCGAGCAGAATGTTCAATTCACTGGCCGATGATGGCATCAATATTCAGATGATTACCACCTCTGAAATTAAGATCTCGGTGATTATTGATGAACGCTATCTAGAGCTGGCGGTTCGAGGACTGCATACGGCATTTGATCTGGATGCAGATCCAAAAGCTGAATAGCTTATTTGGTGGTGCGTGTGGGGTGAAAACCCCCTGACGCTGTGTTTTATTGCAATTATAATACTTGTTCTTATAACAGAATTCGCAGATATTACACAAAATGAGAATAAAACACTTAGTACTAACTAGGGCATTTTTTGTCATTTTGTGTAAGTATGGTCAATACTTAGGATATGTAGCCCGAAGAACGCACTGAGATGCGACCTGGGTGGTAAACTCGGTTATGGGAACCGGCAGTTGGCCTTCAATTGAAGCCTCTGTTTTAATAGGATGATGGAAGGAGAAGTGTGATGTTGATACTGACACGCCGGATTGGCGAAACCCTGATGGTAGGTGATGAAGTAACCGTTACGGTTCTTGGAGTCAAAGGAAATCAGGTTCGAATTGGTGTAAATGCCCCAAAAGAAATTGCGGTTCACCGCGAAGAGATCTACCAACGCATACAGCGTGAAAAACAAGACCCTGAGTTGGATGTTGATCAAACGCTGAGCTCATAGGCGCAGCTAAGGCCAGAGCATCGGCCGCTCAAACTCAGAGTTACAGGCAGCTTCGGCTGCCTTGTTTTTGCCTACTATTTCAACGTTTTTTGCCCGCCTTATAACAGCCTTTATTTTTAGTACTAATTTTTCAATATAAGTCTTTGATTTCTCTTTTAGTGTGGTATTATGCCGCCCTGTTTCGGAGAGGTGGCCGAGTGGCCGAAGGCGCTCCCCTGCTAAGGGAGTATCGGGGAAACCTGATCGAGGGTTCGAATCCCTCCCTCTCCGCCATTATTTTTCTTTAGTTTTATGATGTTTCCCCCGAAGTACTCTTTTTTGCTCAAACCAGCACCTAGCTAGATAGTTACCTTCTCATAGTGCTTATCCGGTAATATCTCAAAGTTCTCATACTTCAGATTTCTGCAGGAGGAAAACCCTTGGATTTAGTGCAGCTTGTAACATTCACCTTAGTCGTTTTATTGCTTGTGGTATCGCCTGGCCCCAATGGCTTGCTCATTGCCAAAACAGTGCCCAGTGCTGGCAAAAAGGCGGGTTTCGTCAATATCGCCGGTTTTATTGCCGCATTCTATGTGCACGGCGCATTATCAATATTGGGTATTTCCGTTATTTTAACTAAGTCAGCCGAGGCATTTTTCATATTTAAAATGCTCGGGGCGCTGTACTTAATCTGGATTGGTTGCAAATCCTTGGTGGCGGCTTTTTCTAAAAGCGTGGAGATCAAAGCGGTGAAAGCTGAAGAGACTCAGCGAACATTAGTAGCGGCTTTTTTCGAGGGTTTTTTAACGAATGTCTTAAACCCCAAAGTGTCGATGTTTTACCTGGCAGCGTTCCCGCAGTTTATTCCTCTGGGCGATAGCGCAATGGTTTATGCTCTGTTGTTGGTTAGTGTTCACGCTTTCTTAAATATGGCTTGGTTTTCGGCTATGGTATTGTTGTTTTCGCGTTTTGCGGGTGCAGCAAAAAATCACATTTTTCAGAAACGCCTGAAAGGCGTTACGGGCCTTTTTTTTATGGGCTTTGGTGCAAAACTCATGACCCTAGAAGCGAAGTAAGTCCAGTTTAGTATTTGGTGTTGTGCAATTATAAGCTTGGCAGCACTAACATTTTTTCTGTTTGCATCTCATGCATGGTATGGCCAATACCCCCTACGCCTAAGCCTGATTGCTTGAGCCCAGCAAAGGGCATCCAGTCAGTTCTAAATGCGGTGTGGTCATTTACCATAATGGCCGAGGCGTCTAAACCCTTGAAGGCTGCCATAATATTATTCAGGTCTTGAGTAAATACGGCCGCTTGAAATGCGAAGGGTAGGTCGTTGGCCTGAGCAAATGCGCTAGCGGCATCGTCAAATTCATAAATAGCCGCCACCGGGCCAAAAACTTCATTGCGACTTAGTAGGCAGTGTTCTGGTACTTGCGTAAGTACGGTTGGCAGGTATTGATAGCGATCTTTTTTACTCGCGCCACACAAAGCCTGAGCGCCTAGCGTGACCGCCTCTTGTACCCACTGGTCAACTCTTTCAACTTCTCTCTCTCTGATCAGTGGCCCCACTTGAGTGTTCGGGTCTTCGGGGTTTCCTAGGACTAATTTTTCGGCCGCTGCGGCTAACTCTCTGCCTAGTTGCGCCGCAATATCGCGGTGGGCAAAAATACGTTGTACGGAAACGCACACTTGCCCAGCATGATAAAACGCTCCTTTGGTGAGTGTTTTCACCGTGGCAGAAACGTCGGCATCTTTATAAACTACCACGGGCGCTGCACCGCCGTGCTCCAGTAAACAGCGCGTGCCTGGTGCTACTTTGCTGCGCAGCATCCAACCAACACGCGCACTGCCAATGAAGCTGAACAAGGCGACTCGTTCGTCGGTGACAAGTGATTCGGCTATTGCAAGGTCTGGGGTCACTACGGCTTGGCACCATGCGGCCGGTAAGCCCGCTTGGTGGAGAATTTCTACAAACCGAAGGCAAGACAGTGGGGTATCATCTGCGGGCTTGACGATAACAGGGCAGCCCACTGCAACGGCTGGGGCTACTTGGTGCACAATTAAGTTCAGAGGGTGATTGAATGCACTCACGGCAACCACTAAGCCGATAGGTTCTTTTTGTGTGAAGGCGGCACGACTCGCCGACGCGGCATTTAGGTTCATGGGGATCACCTGTCCGGCGTCTGACCGTAAACCTTCAATACATAGATGAATGCCATCAATGGCCCGTGCCACTTCAACTTGAGAGTCTTGCAGCGGTTTGCCGCCTTCTCGAGTGGCCAAAAGCGCTAAGGCCTCGGCTTCACTTGTCATTATTTGCGCGGTTTTTTGTAGTACGGAAATTCGTTCGGGCAGAGATAAACTCGCTTGGGTGTTGCGACTAAGTTGGTGTCCGCGCGTGAGCGCAGCCTCCACTTGAACCTGTGATTGCGTGGGTACTTCTGCTATCAGTTCGCCGTTAAAGGGATTGTAGACATTAAGTGAGTCATTATTCATTGCGAATCTCCTAAGTGACAGCATGCGTTAGATAATCTATCGCGCTTCTGAAAATTACAGAACTGATGGTGAAGTAGGACCCTTGTTTTAGTTTTCTTTTCTTAGTTATTGTCGAGGCTGGCAATCATTTCGACGCTCATGTCCCAAAGCTTGTCCGCATTTTCTTGGTTGACGGCATATTGCATAACGCCAGTCTTTACCTCGGGGATTTCAACATGTATATCCGCTTCCTTACAATCTTCTAGGTAGCGTCCACCTCGGCCTTTTAGTTCGGGAGCTGTCGCCGCCCAAACCGATGTAGAGGCGCCTTGCTCTACGGTTTTGAATGCTTCGTTGACCTTACCGTCTTCGTCGGTCCAGCCGCGAGATACGATATCGCTTTGGCTCATGTGGCGCTGTAGTGTTGTCATGATTGCACCTGGGTGCACCGAGAAGGCTTCTATGTTCTGGTCTTGGTAGCGAGATTGCAGCCCAAGTGCCATAAGTGCACAGGCGGTTTTCGATTGGCCATAAGACGACCAAGGGTTGTAGTCGCGGGTTTCGAATTGAATGTCATCGAATATCATAGGGCTTAAAAAGTGACCGGTTGAGCTTAGGCAGACAACCCTAGCTCCGTCCGCCTGGCTGAGCGCCGGTATCAGTTGTGTGGTCAGGGCAAAGTGCCCTAGGTGGTTGATGCCAAACTGAGACTCAAAGCCGTCGTGAGTTTTCTCAAGTGGGCAGGCCATTACTGCGGCGTTGTTAATTAAAATATGGAGCTTTTCGTGGTTTTGTAAAAACGCATTTGTGAAAGTTTTTACGCTGGCAAGCGAGCCCAAATCTAGCGTCCGAGCGTGAACGCGCGCGGCGCCTATGCTCTCATTAATGTCGGCCGCTACTTTATTAGCCTTCGCTAGATCACGACAAGCAATAGTAACATTGGCGCCGGCGTTCGCGAGTGCTTTGGCTGTCTCAAGGCCTACTCCAGAATAGGCGCCCGTGACAATGGCATTTTTACCACTTAGATCGCAGTGGGCAAGGGCTTCCTGCGCCGTCGTTCTATATCCAAATTGTGCTTTGCTCATAAGCGTCTCTGCTGCAGTTTTTTTATTGATTTGATTTAGGGTCATTCGAAAAGCTTGGTCTTGATTGTATGTTACTCCTTGAAGTGCCCGCAAGCTTGCAGCATTTTTTGCTTGGCCGTTTTGTGCTACTGTCTGCGCCAACTAAGAGCTAGGTGAATTACATAATGCAGTTACCCATCGATATTAATACCGTAAAAGGCTTTTTGGCCGAAGATGAAGGCGCGGCCTTATTTCAGTACGCCTTGGCTGCGTCGAAACTGGGCCCCTGTCTCGAAGTGGGCAGCTACTGCGGTAAATCAAGCGTCTATTTTGGCAGCGCCTGCCAGGCGTCAAATAGCGTGTTGTATGCTCTGGACCATCATCGCGGTTCTGAAGAGCATCAGTTGGGTGAGGAGTACCATGACCCTGATTTATACGATGGCGGGGTTGGGCTAATGGACAGTTTCAAAGCGTTTCGAGCGACCATGCGGCGTGCACAATTAGACGATACGGTAGTGCCCATTGTTTCAAGTTCGGCGGTGGCGTCTAAGCATTGGGTGACGCCTTTAGGGATGTTGTTTATTGACGGTGGCCACAGTGAAGAAGCAGCACAAACTGATTATCGCAGTTGGGCAGGGCACATTGTGTCTGGCGGTATACTTGCTATTCATGACATATTTCCCAATCCAGAAGAGGGTGGTCAGGCGCCCTATAATATTTGGAAATTGGCGAAGGCCTCTGGGCTTTTTGAAGAGCTGCCAACTGTAAATACATTGGGATTGTTTCGCCGGCTTTAAGTAAGGCGAAGGTTTTAAGTGCAAGTGTGGCGGGGAGTCTATAATTAGGGTGGCAGCTCTAATCAGTCACATCCCGGCACATGACCTTTCTGTTACCGTTGCTCCCAAGGCAATGCCGCACTCGCGTGAATGTAAAGTGTACCTCCAATTGGCATCCGCCGACAATACGACCATCCATTGATCCCAACGCATCCGTCCCATACAGCCTAAAGTACCAATTCCCATATATAGGCTTTCATGGATGCTACGCCACTAGTGTTACTCACGCTACGACTAATACCAACGATCTCATCAGCCGCCACTACGTACGGCAATATTACTGTCACTTCCAATGAGCTGCTATCCATCTTATTCACCCCTACAGTGTCGATAAAACTTACAGTCTGCGGCGGCAGCATTTTCATTGTGAGTTTTAAGTAAGCTAAAACAGTGGCTTATAATTTTGGCATAATTTATGCTTTAGAATCAGGATGCCCGGAAAAATGAGGATTATCTGTTATGAAAAATCTAATTGTAAATATAAAATTTAATTTATCTTCGATATTAGTAATGGGATTACTTGTCTCATCATTTGCAGCAAACGCGTCAATCATTGAATCCCCGGGGTGTGATACAGCTGACGTTACCGCCGGTGGTACTGGCGCAACAGCATGTGAAGGTATTTTTACTGGGGAAAATATGAATGATTCAGAAGGCTTTTTGAATAGTTCGTTCTCAAGTGATCCCCTAGTTTTCTGGGATAGTAGCGGAGCCTTTGGCCACAATGATTGGGATCAGCTCGGAAAGGATGAGGGAAATGGTGGTTTTATTGATGTGGCCGGTGCTACTAATCCTTTGGCATGGACTGTTGATCAGGCTATCAGCGGTCCGTTCTTGATTGCCATTAAACAATCTAATGAGTTGGGCCTATGGTATTTTGATGAAGGGTTTACCGAAATCACTAGCGGTACCTTCTCGGTTACTGACTTTGGTTTTCTTACCGGTGACCCAAACGAGAAATGGTCGCATGTTTCGATTTACGGTACAGCGAATACTAGCGTGCCTGAGCCCGGTTCACTTGCACTCTTAGGCCTTGGTTTAGCAGGCTTAGGCTTCAGCCGCCGCAGGAAGGCTAGCTAATATCTATATTATTGGGGTTCATCAGAGCCCCTAAGTTTTAAATTTCCCTCAGGCATATTAACCATTGCTACCTAAATCTAAGCTCTATCAGCTCAGAATACCTGTGCGGCAGCAACCCGTTGACCGACGTATCTCACGGCGACGCGTCGTGACAGGGCAAATATAAACTTTACGCAGTTAATAAATACCTGACGGCTTACGCATCAAATACCTGGCAGTGTACTTCCGTGTGGACCCTTTCATAAGGATTCATCTCGGCAGGTGCGCTAATACATTGAAAGTAGAGGAGTTTTAAGCTTAGGGTGGCAGCTCTAATCAGCCACATCCCGGCACATGACCTTTCTGTTACCGTTGCTCCCTTCCAGGCCTGGCGGAGTTCACAGAGGATCATTGCGAGAGGACCGAAAAGAGCCACCATTGCAAAGAGCGGCGGATTATCAATGGTTTTCCAATGCTTTGCAAGCATCATTATGCGATTTGGTATAAGATACGCAGCGCAAAAATTACCCAGTGAGCTATTCCCGCTATGCATCTATTTGTCGATCAATTAACAAACGTTGATTTCAGCTTCCTGCACGCCGAACGCGGCATGTTGGGCGAAACTTGGCTGGCCAACGTGCAGCTGGACGGTAGCCTCGATGAGCAGGGGATGGTCTGCGATTTTGGTATCGTTAAAAAAACCCTTAGAAATTGGTTGGACGATCAACTTGATCATCGCTTGGCGGTGCCAACCAAATCTCCCAATCTAACCATCAGTGAAGACGGCGATTACATTAGCTTGAGCTGGACATACGGTCGTGAAGGCGAGCGCCCAGAAACTCTATCTTGTCGCGCACCGAGGCAGGCAATTGCGCTTGTCGATGCCGAGAGTATAACGGCCGAAAGCACCGCGCAGTGGTGCGTCTCGCAATTGCTATCAGAATTCCCGAACACCTTGCAGCAATTGAATTTACAGTTTTCCCTAGAAGACATTGTCGGCAGCTTCTACCACTACAGTCACGGCCTAAAAAAGCATGATGGCAATTGTCAGCGTATAGCTCACGGTCATCGCTCTTGTATAGAGATATGGCAAGATGGTGAGCGAGCTCCAAGCTTAGAGAAAGATTGGGCTGAGCGTTGGAGAGATATCTATATTGGCAGCGAAGACGATGTGGTGGGTAGTGACAACTTGCATCTAGGCTTTGCTTATCGTGCCGCTCAGGGTGATTTTGACTTGAACATGCCTCGATCCAGCTGCTACATGGTAGACACCGACACCACAGTTGAATTGTTAGCGGCACATATTGCTGAGACCTTGAAAAGCGAAAACCCTAATAGCTCAATTGTTGTGCGCGCCTATGAAGGCATTGGCAAGGGCGCTCAAGTAAGCCTTCCAGTTGGAAAAGACTAATACGGCAAAGCCTGTCTATTTTGCGGGTCTGGGATATAATCACCGGCTAACGCCCATCATTGGTCTACAGGCCGGGGCACAGCAATAGAGGAATGCATGAGTTACCAGGTATTAGCCCGAAAATGGCGCCCTCGCACCTTCCGTGAAATGGTTGGGCAAGAGCATGTGCTGCAAGCGCTAAT
>Ga0209292_1003843_pt1 | contig 16286 bp, 17 predicted proteins | sample GOMGulsemesocosm_2_FD_184634 | JGI IMG/M metagenome (GOLD analysis project Ga0209292, IMG submission 184634) | Methane-oxidizing microbial communities from mesocosms in the Gulf of Mexico - GOM9C Gulf of Mexico (SPAdes) (version 2) | ecosystem: Environmental > Aquatic > Marine > Cold seeps... | reverse complement strand
TTATTTTGAATACAACGGCCTTGTTATCGATAAAAACTTTATACATTTGTGTCATGATATTAAATAATGATAAGGCGCTAAAGGTAGCAGAATTTTTGTTACAAATCAAGGCAGTAAAATTACAACCTAATAATCCATTCCAATGGTCAAGTGGATGGGACTCTCCAATATATTGTGATAATAGAAAAGTATTATCTTATCCTAAGGTAAGAACGTATGTAAGACAAGCTTTTGTAGATGCTATAACAAAACAATATGGTACTCCAGACATGATTGCAGGTGTTGCCACTGGTGGAATTGCAATTGGAGCTTTAATTGCTGAAGAAATGGGATTGCCGTTTATTTATGTGCGTTCGTCAGCTAAAGCTCACGGAATGCAAAATCAAATTGAAGGTGCTTATGAAAAAGGGCAAAATGTAGTAGTAATTGAAGATTTAATTTCTACTGGAGGGTCAAGTATTAAAGCTATTCATGCGTTAAGAGAAGGAGGTCTGAAAATTAAAGGTTTAGCAGCTATTTTTACTTATGGATTTGATGTAGCTATTAAAAACTTTACAGATGCAGATTGTGACTTTATTACATTATCTAATTATGATTTGCTAATCGAACAAGCAATTGCAGATAATTATGTAACGGCAGGAGATGCAGATTCTTTATCTAACTGGAAAACTAACCCTGAAAATTGGAATAAATAATGTCAACAAAAATTGAAAGTAAACACGTAGAAATTAACAGTTCGGTGCAGGTTGTATTTGATTTTGTTAAAGATTTCAATAATATTGAACAATTATTACCTCAAGATAAAATTTCTGATTGGAGATCTGATTTTGATCAATGTTCATTTAAAATTCAAAATGCTGCAATAATTCCATTAGTTAAAGATTCTGTTGAAGAGCCAAATGCTATTAATATTGTGAGTGGAGAAAAAACACCTTTTCCTTTTACATTAAAAGTTACATTTAATGAAATTGAAACAGGTAAAACAGAAGCATTTTTAAATTTTGATGGTGAAATAAACGCATTTTTAAAAATGATGGTAGTTAAGCCTTTAACTAATTTGTTTAATTATATGGCTACAGAATTAAAAGCGGTTTGTGAAAAATAACTAATTAATTATACTTTAAAAAAGCTACATTTTGTGTAGCTTTTTTTGTTTACAGTCATATGAAAAATACTATTCAAATAAAAAAAACGGCAAAGTATGTCACTTATGGTAACCCCAAAACGGCAAAAACGATTCTTTTTGCTTTACATGGATATGGGCAATTAGCCGAGTTTTTCATTAGGAAATTTAATATATTTAATGAAAATGAATATTTTGTTATTGCACCTGAAGGTTTACACAGGTTTTATCTAAAAGGAGCTTCAGGTAGAGTTGGTGCCTCATGGATGACCAAAGAGGAAAGGCAAACTGACATTGACGATTATATTAGTTATTTAGATGAGTTATGGTTAGAAATTAATTCTGAATATAGTTTTGAAAATAAAATTTTACTTGGATTTTCTCAAGGAGGAGCTACAGCTTCAAGATGGCATAATCTAGGAAATTATAAAGCAGATGAATTTTTATTATGGGCTGCTATTTTTCCTGCAGATATGAGTTTAGATTTTTCGAATAAATTTCTTGAATCAAATAATTATTTTGTTTTAGGTGATGAAGATGAGTATTTAAGTATTCAACAGGGAGAGGACTCTATAAATGCATTAAATCTGTTGGGTGTTGAATTTCAGTTTGTTAAATTTTCAGGGAAACACAATATTGATTCAAAAACTTTGTTAAATTTGGTATGATGAAATGCTTGCTACTTCTTTTGTTTTCTACTTTAATAACATTAATGTCTTATGGTCAATATGATATTGAAAAGGTTAATGATTCAACAAAAACGCAGAAAACAAAATTTGATTGGTCTGGAATAAAGGAGGATTTATACGTAGGAGGTGACGTAAATGCGATTGTTGGCAATGTATCATTCATTTATTTTTCACCGTTTATTGGTTATGAATTTATACCAAGTGTATCAGCAGGTGTTTCAGGAATGATTAGATATGAAAGCGGAATGATGAACGGGAATGTGGTCGGATTATTTTCAAAAGGAACAGGTTTATTTGTTAGGTACAAGCCACAGATCCCAATAATTTTAGAGAGTAGTTTTAATTTATATTCAACTAGTTTTAATGGTATCTCGCAAGAGGCTATTGGTGCTAAGTCTTGGATGCTTGGTATAGGGTATGCTTATTCAATGGGAGAACGTTCTTATACTCAAATAATACTACAGTATGATATGTTGAAAAATGAGTACGTTCCAGAAAACTTGATGTTACAATTTCCGGGAGGAGGAAGATTGTATTATAAATTTGGAATTGTTTATTATTTAGCCGATTAACTAACAGTTAACTGATGTAATCATACATCTAGCACTGCCTCCACCAATTCTTTCAATAATTGGAATGTTAACTGTGACAATCTTACTTGTTTGGGTTATTATAGATTTTTGTTCTGTAGTTAAACTAGTTTCCGCAGTTGAACTAAGTATGAATAGTGATTCATTATCAGTATTAAATACTTCTAAGGAATTTGCAGAAAAATTATTCAATTGATCGAAACTTATTTCAATTACCTTTTTTCCAGACGCTTTAATTGAACCTTTAATTATATTTCTTTCTAAAGGATTAGTAATAGATTCTAAGCAGATTATTGCAAATGTTTTTGTAATTGTCATCATTACATTAGTATGATAAATACTCTTCCCATCTAAGTTTTCAGCATTAAACACAAAACCTTGATAACCGATTAAACGGCATAACTCATTAAAAACAGTTTCGTTTGTACGCTCAGACAAGCAAGCATAAGCAATTTTATTATCATAATCAAACACGACTGAACCAGTGCCTTCTAAATATTTTTTTTCAGACTCAAAATGTGATAAATCAATATGTTCAGTAATGTCAAAATTTTCAATAACCTTATTTACTAAATCAATGCGTTTTTCATTTCTTCTTATTCTAGAGAAAACAGGATAAACTATTAATTTTCCATCAGGAAAAGTAGAGATCCAGTTATTCATAAAAACAGAATCAGGTAGTTTGTCAATTTTATCGTCAAAAACGGTTATATTAATTTTATGACTTTCTAAGGTCTCAATCATAGAATCAAATTCATCAATTGCTTTTTCTCTAATAATGTTTTCTGGTTCTTGAATGTTATTTTGAAATGAGTTCGTACTTTTGGTTTCAAAGTTATAACCAAAATTTTTTGGTTTAAGCATTAATAAAGTATGTGGAATATTCATAGAGTGTCTGTAAATAAATGTGTTATAATTTTAATTAATTTATTTATAATTGGTTGTACAAGTATAGACGAACCGGAAATACAAAAAGTAAGCCGTAAAATTGCAATTTCGACTAATACTAAAAAAATACCGATTAATAAACCTAAAACGGTTGAGGAAGTTTTTGTAGGGAAATTGGAGAAAACTTTACTTTTACATGGGTTGATTGATATACAAACTATAGATTCAACTATTCTAATAGATTTAAGGTATTCATCACTAAATAACTTCATGAATGAAGATGTTTATGGAGATTTAGAAAAAGTGTTTTTGCAAGAATCAGTGGCAATTGATTTAAAAAAATGTAATGAGTATTTAAAATCAATTGATTCATCACTTGTACTTTTAGTTTATGATGGTGTAAGACCTAGAAGTGTTCAACAAAAAATGTGGGATGTTCTAGATTTACCAATTCAAGAAAAAACGAAATTCGTTTCTAATCCTAAAAATGGATCAATACATAATTACGGATGTGCAGTTGATTTAACGATAGCACGTGTAAATGGCGATACTTTGGATATGGGAGCAGGATATGATGATATTAGGAAAATTGCATACCCAAGGTACGAGTTAAAATTTTTAGAAAGTGGGGAGTTAAGTTCAGATCAAATAAATAATAGGAGGTTGCTAAGAAAGGTGATGAAGAAAGGCGGATTTTATAATATTCAAACAGAATGGTGGCATTTTAATAGGTATAATAGAAATACTGCTAAATCTTTATTCAAGATCATAGAATAAGTTTAAATAACTATACACTGTTAATAATTCCAATAATCAGCTGGTGATTTAAAATGATATTCTAGTTAAATTTGAAGCGTGAAGAAAGTATATAAAATATTAAAAAATAAATATGTTATTTCAACAGTGTTAGTACTGTTCTATATCTTATTGCTTCATAATACTGATTTAGCCTCTCTGAATAAAAGAAAAGAGAGGGTAGAAGGCTTAAAGCTTGAAATGAATCAGAAGAGAAAAAAAATTAAAGAATTAAAAGTTTCACTTAATGAAATTGAAAATGTTAATTCGTTAGAGAAATTTGCGAGAGAAAAATATTATTTCAAAAGAAATGATGAAGATATTTTCATATTATCAGACAAGTAATCGTTATAATTAGACTTGATAAAAGTTGTTAATTATTATTGTATTATCCTTATATTTATCTATTTTCGCAATAAATAGATTAACATCAAATGAAAAAAATAATTACTGTATTAGCACTTACCATTGGACTTACTTCTTTTTCGCAAGTAGAATTGTTAAATGAAAAATTTACAACAGGAATTCCATCAACTTGGTCTGTGGTTAATGTAGATAATAACACTCCAGGATCGGCAATATATACTGACGCTTGGATTGGTTTTACATCTGTTTTTGATACATGTGCTGCAAGTACATCTTATTATTTAGATAGTAATGGTGATGAAGATGTTGAAGCAACTGCTGCTGATTATTTAATAACACCACAAGTTAGCTTGTTGACATTTGGAAATATTTTAACATGGGATGCTAAATCACTTGATGGGTCTTTTCCTGATGGCTATGTTGTGTTGTTATCTACAACTGATAATTTAGAAGCTAGTTTTACGGATACATTATTCTCTATTACTGAAGAATCTCCTTATTGGACAAATTATTCAGTAGATATGGCTGAAAAAGGATTTGTTAATCAAGATGTATATGTTGCTTTTTTAAATAATACAACTAATGGATTTGTGTTACAAGTTGACAATGTTAAAATTACTGCAGATGATGCATCATCAACATTGGAACATACAATTGATGTATCTGTGTATCCAAATCCTTTTAATAATGAATTAAATTTTGAAACTCTAGGATTTGAGAGTGTATCTATTTATAATATGCTAGGCGAGTTAATTTTGAACTCAACAGAACCTAAGGTGTTAACGTCTGACCTTAAAATAGGGCAGTATGTTGCTGTGGTAAAGGCAAATAATTCAGAAATAAAAATTAAGGTTATTAAGTAATTAGTTTTTACCGCCATTTTTTTAGAAAACATCACTTCAAAATTTAAGGCTTACTTTTATTATATTCTCTATTACTAAGAGTTTTTATGCTCGTTATCTAGTCTTTTTCGAATGATAGAATTTATAGTGCCATGAATAAAAGTTATTACACCTCCAATAATTAAAATAAAAGGGTACCAAAATATTCTGTTGTAATTAAGGCTAATGAGTAACCATGTGAAACCAAAGGCAAGAAGTAAAACACCCGCTATAATTCCGTTTCTCAAACCATACTGTTCAAGGCCAAAGGTAAAATCTTTAGGGTAAAATCTCAATCGAGCTTCTTCACGGTAATTTTGTTCTTGTAAAATAGCTACAGAATCTTTTTTATAATCTTTGCATGTATATTTAAATTTAGCAACATCATCAGTCAGTTTACAGATAATGCCCTTTTTTGGAGAAAAGGTTCTGTTTAAGCAGATTTTACAAAACTCTAATTGATCATGTCTTGTCATTCAGTACTATTTCATCAATTCATCAATGATTTTCTCTAAAGAATAACCTTCTGCTTCCGCTTTGTAATTTCTTACAATTCTATGTCTTAAAATTGGATAAGCTACAGCTTTTACATCTTCAATGTCTGGAGAATATTTCCCTTTAATTGCAGCATAACATTTAGCACCAATAATTAAGTATTGTGATGCTCTTGGACCTGCACCCCATTCTAAATATTTATCAGTTAAAGCGTGAGTGTGAGGTGTGTTTTTTCTTGTCTTAGAAACTAACTTTACAGCATACTCATACACATTATCTGGTACAGGAATTCGTCTTACTAAATTTTGGAAATAAATAATTTCTTCACCATTAATAATTGGTTTTAATTCATGCTTTTTATTTGAAGTTGTATTTTTAACAATGCTTATTTCTTCTTCAAAAGTAGGGTAGTCTACCCAAATATTAAACATAAATCTATCCAATTGCGCTTCTGGTAAAGGGTATGTTCCTTCTTGTTCAATTGGGTTTTGAGTAGCCAATACAAAAAATGGTTTATCTAATTCATATTTTACACCACCAGTCGTCACTGTTTTTTCCTGCATGGCTTCTAATAAAGCCGCTTGAGTTTTAGGAGGTGTTCTGTTAATTTCATCAGCTAATACGATATTAGAAAATATAGGTCCCTTAATGAATTTGAAATTTCTACTTTCATCTAATATTTCAGAACCAATAATATCTGAAGGCATTAAATCTGGTGTAAATTGAATTCTTTTAAAGTTCAAACCTAAAGAGTCAGCAATTGTTTGAATTAATAATGTTTTTGCCAAACCAGGTACACCAACCAACAAGCTATGACCATTACTGAAAATTGACATTAACACTTGCTGAACTACTTCATCTTGTCCAACAATTACTTTGTGGATTTCTGATTTTAATTCAGCATATTTTTTAGTTAATAAATCAATTCCTTCTTTGTCTGTAATGTTGTTCATGTGTGATGTGTTTAGAGTCAAAAATAATAATTATAATATGATAATTTACAATTGGTTTAATATATCTTTTGCATTTGTATCTTTAGTTACTTTTTTACCCGCTAAGGCAAATCCAAAAATAGCACCTACAACTCCACCAATTATATGAGATGTATGTGAAATGTTATCAGCATTGAAAGAACCAATCAGTTCTTTCCCTATGAAAATGATAACAATTAGAATGAATGTAATTGGTATTTCTTTATTTTTAATATTGACCATAGAGGTTAAAATAATAAGCATAAATACTATTCCACTAGCCCCCAACAACCCACTATTAAAAAATAACAAATGTAATATGGCGGTTAACACACCTGTGGTTAGCATCATAATAAATAATAACTTAGCTCCGTATTGCTTTTCTATAACTGGGCCTATAAGTAAAATGAAAGATAAGTTGCCGATTAAATGATCTATGTTTTCATGCCCTAAAGTGTGAGAGAATAATCTAAAATAATCTAAAAAATTAGAACTATTAAAGTTGGGTGTTAATACAAAACTAGATTGAAACCAACCAAAATATCCGGTTATTATGTATATTACAAGGCAAATAAAGGAAAAAGATAAAATAAGTGGAGAATTAAAAGTGATTTTCATAAATTTGTTTTTTCGTAAAACTACTAATTAATGACAAAATACATTTTATTGACCGTAATCTTTTTAACGAACGCTTTTTTTTTAAGTGCTCAAATTTCTAATCCAAATGCAACTAAACCAGATGAGGTAAAAGTTGAGAAAAAGAAAAAGAAAAAAATTAAAAGTGTAAAAAACGATACAATTGATAAAAGCACTTATTACTTGTCTGCTGCTTACATTAATTCATTCAGAAAGTTTGAAGATGTTAGTCCTTTTGGTTCTTTTTCAAAACGAAAAACAGAAACACCTATTCACACCTATGGAGTTGGGTTTGGAACTTATATCTATTTAGCTAAAAATTTAGAGTTAGAATTAGGAGTAAGCTATGTGTTACAAGGAGAGCAGTATAATTTTAGTGATTCATTATCGGATTCAACGTTCCATTACACAAAACGATATAGACATTTTGGAATTCCACTGAGAGTGAAGTATAATTTTGGAGGGAATGACCTAAAAGGGTTTGTATATGGTGGTGTAATCCCTTCAAGTATATTGTCGTATAGATATGAAAGTAATTATTCTACAGCAGACGGGAAAACTAATGATAACGATACAAAATCTTTGTCAAACACATTAGCTGCGTTTAATCTAACAACATCAGTTGGTTTTGGTGTGTCTTACCAATTGAATAACGTTGGGTTTATGATAATGCCAGAATTCAGATATAATTTATTAAACACCTTTGAAGGCGTTTTTGTTGAGCATAATTTATGGTCATGGGGTGTAAACTTTGGAATGACATTTAAAATGTAGTTTAAAATACGTTTTTAGTTTTTTACTAGGACCCAAATAATTATAAAAGCAACTGTTAAACTCATTAATATATTCATTAATCCAAAATAGAAGAAGCCATCTTTAAATAATGTTATGGTTTCTAAACTGAATGTAGAAAAAGTGGAAAAGCCACCACAAAAGCCAATAATTAGAAAGTACTTTATAAAGTTGTTATCATCAATTTTATCTTTTAAAAAAAATAAAGTTAATCCTAAAAGTAAGGTAGCAAGTATGTTTGCAGTAAATGTTCCCGCAGGAAATTTTGAAAAGTGAAAATTTGAAACCAATTTTCCAATTCCAAACCGACTTAAGCTTCCTAAACCACCACCTAAAAATACTAAACTAGCTATACTTAAACTATTCATTTTGTTTTTTATAAGATAAAAATGAGCTTACTATTTTGTAAGCTAATAAACCGACTAAACTTCCTAAAATAGAACCTCCAATAACGTCTAATGGATAATGGACACCTAAATATATTCTGCTGTACCCAATTAGTGCTGCCCAAACAAATAAGAGTTTCCACCACTTGGATGTGTGTTTAAATACCATAAAAATATAGGTGGCTAACGCAAAAAAATTAGCGGCATGTGAAGAAACAAAACCGTATTGCCCACCTAAATAATAGTCTCCATTTGATCTTAAATAGGTATGAATTTGATCTTGGATATCAAGGTTGTGAGTAGGTCTATATCTTAAGAACACTTCTTTAAATAAATCAACGGAGATTCTGTCTGCCAGTGTAAAGCAGATTCCAACTCCTAAAAGGAATAGTACTAATGGTTTTGTGTGTAAGTTTTTGTATGCAAAATACAAAAAGAAGGCAAACAAAGGTATCCAGATTAATTGATGACTGATTTGCCACATCACTTCATCAAGGAATGGAGAGTTCAAGCTATTAATTAATAGTAGTAACTGCTGATCTAAGTGTTCTATCTGTTCAAACATAATGATATGGTAAAAGTAATTAAATTTTATAAGTAAACTTGACTAGGCAGTTAATTAGACGAAAATCAGAATAAAAATATTGATTTCATAAAAAATGCGCTTCAAGTAAATTGAAACGCATTTTAATGTAATTATAGTTGAATAGCTTAACTATTCATGTTAACAAACATTTCTTCATTGGATTTTGAATCTTCCATTTGTTCCTTTACAAAACTCATGGCCTCAACAGGATTCATATCGGCAAGCATTTTTCTTAAAATCCAAACACGAGATAATTCTTCTTTACCCATTAATAAATCTTCACGTCTTGTTCCAGATGATGTAATGTCCATAGCAGGGTAAATACGTCTGTTAGCAATTTTTCTATCTAATTGTAACTCCATATTACCAGTACCTTTGAATTCTTCAAAAATAACTTCATCCATTTTAGACCCCGTTTCAGTTAAAGCTGTAGCTAAAATAGTTAATGATCCACCATTTTCAATTTTACGAGCAGCACCAAAGAAACGTTTAGGTTTATGTAAGGCATTGGCGTCAACACCACCAGATAATACTTTACCAGAGGCTGGTTGAACTGTATTATAAGCTCTAGCTAAACGTGTAATTGAATCTAATAAAATAACGACATCATGACCAGATTCAACCATTCTTTTTGATTTTTCAAGAACAATATTCGCTAATTTAACATGTTTGTCAGCTGGCTCATCAAAAGTAGAGGCAACCACCTCGGCATTTACAGAACGCGCCATATCTGTTACCTCTTCAGGTCTTTCATCAATTAATAAAACAATTAAATAAACTTCAGGATGATTAGCTGCAATTGCATTGGCAACGTCTTTTAATAAAACAGTTTTACCAGTTTTAGGTTGTGCTACAATCATACCCCTTTGTCCCTTTCCAATAGGAGCAAACATGTCCATTACTCTAGTAGACATTGTTTCTTTCTTATGACCAGTTAATTTTAATTTTTCATCTGGAAATAAAGGCGTTAAATATTCAAATGGAATTCTATCTCTAACTAGTCCTGGTTCGCGACCATTAATACTGTGTATTTTAATTAGAGGGAAATATTTTTCACCTTCTTTCGGAGGTCTTACCATACCAGCAATTGTATCACCAGTTTTTAAACCATATAGTTTTACTTGATGATGAGGTACATACACATCATCTGGTGAAGCTTGATAATTATAATCTGAAGATCTTAAAAAACCATACCCATCTTGCATCATATCTAAAACACCTTCTGAATGAATAATGTCATCAAAGTTAAAGCCGTAATAGTCTTCTTGCTTTTGCTTTTTGTGACTCGGTTTTTTGTTTGAATGTTGCTTAGAAGAATTGCTGTTAGATTTTTTGCCTTTAAAGTTAGGGTTGTTACGATTTGCTTTTTCGTTATCATGCCTTTTTCTAGCTGCTTTTTGTTCTTCCGTTTCATTTTCAGACGCAGCTGCTTTTGTATTTTCTTTTGAAGTTACTTTGGCCTGTACACTTTCAGAGTCATCTTGTTTAGCTTTCGATTTTTCTAATTTAGGAACTTCACTTTTAGAAGTTTCCGGATTAGTATGGTCTGTTTTTAAACGTTTTCTGATTGGTTTTTCTTTTGGCTTTGATGGAGTTTTAGCTTTTGAATTAGTATCTAATTCAGTAGACTTTTCAGTTTTTACTTCAACAGGCTTAGTACCTCCAGTAATAGCATCAATAATGTCTTGCTTTTTTTTTGATTCCATTCCTTTAAGACCTAATTGCTTTGCAATTTCTCTTAATTCAGCAACTTTTTTTGCTTTTAATTCAGCATTTGTCATAAAAATATACGATTGATTTTACTTGAAAAAGTAATTTGGATATAATATAATCTGATTGGTTTTTAATAGTTTGAAAGATTGTTTTTTTAGATAAAACAGAATCCTTTCATTCGATCTTGAGTACAATTATACACATTTTTGTTTAAACTACAACCTAATGGTTTGAAAAATTGAAAAAAGTACCGTAATACGAATGAATACTGTTGTTTAAATATGAGAGCAACGTACTAAAAAGGATAGGCGGCAGTAATAAAACAAAAGAAAGTACTATATTTGTTTTCACAAAAACTTACACATGACATTAATAAAATCCATTTCAGGAATCAGAGGAACCATAGGCGGAAAAGTAGGAGAAGGATTAACCCCTTTAGATGCAGTTAAATTTGCAACTTCTTATGCCATTTGGGTTAAAAAAAGAGCAAATAAATCAAACCCTAAAGTAGTAGTAGGGCGTGATGCACGTTTATCCGGTGAAATGATTTCTAATTTAGTAATTTCATCATTAATTGGAATGGGAGTGGATGTGGTTAATTTAAACTTATCAACGACTCCAACAGTAGAAATAGCCGTTCCTTTAGAAAAAGCAGATGGTGGTATAATTTTAACAGCTAGCCATAATCCAAAACAATGGAATGCTTTAAAATTATTAAACGAAAAAGGAGAGTTTTTATCAGGAGTTGATGGGGAAGAGATTTTAGCAACAGCCGAAAGTGAAGAGTTTGATTACGTGGAAATTGATGAAATTGGTACATTAACAAATGATGATACTTATTTGAAAAAACATATTGATTCCGTTTTAAACTTAAAATTGGTTGATCCTGAAGTTATAAAAAGAAAGGACTTAAAAGTAGTTGTTGACGGTGTAAATTCGACTGGAGGTATTTTTATTCCTGCTTTATTAAAAGCGTTAGGCGTAAAAGAGGTAATTGAATTATATTGTGAACCAACAGGACACTTTCCACATAACCCTGAACCATTACCTGAGAATTTAACTGCTATTTCAGCTAAAATTAAAGAGACTGGAGCAGATTTAGGAATTGTTGTAGATCCAGACGTAGATAGACTAGCATTTGTATGTAATGACGGGTCAATGTTTGGAGAGGAATATACCTTAGTAGCCGTTTCTGACTTTGTATTACAAAATACACCAGGAAATACGGTGTCAAACTTATCCTCTACTATATCATTACGTGAAGTAACTGAAAAATATAACGGATGTAAGTATGAATCAGCCGCAGTAGGAGAGGTGAATGTAGTGGCTAAAATGAAAGAGATTGATGCAATTATAGGTGGAGAAGGAAATGGTGGAATTATCTATCCAGAATCACATTACGGTAGGGATGCTTTAGTGGGGACTGCTTTATTCTTAACTCAATTAGCAAAGTCTGGTTTAACGTCATTAGAATTAAGACAAACTTACCCTAATTATTTTATTTCAAAAAACAAAATTCAGTTAGAAGCTACAATGAATGTTGACGGTATTTTAGCGGATATAGCCAAACAATATTCAGCACAAGAAGTAGATACAACAGATGGTGTTAAAATTTACTTTGGAAGAGAGTGGGTGCATTTAAGAAAATCTAATACTGAACCAATTATTAGAATTTATTCAGAATCTGAATCAGAGCAAAAAGCAAATGATTTAGCGTTTGAAATAATGGATAAAATTAACGCATTGGCATTAGTTTAAAAAAACCTTAATTTATAAGCAAAAAGGTCTGTACATTAATTGTATAGACTTTTTTTATGAGTTAGAATTTGAATAGTTTTGCTTCCTTTATTTAATGTTTCTCACAATATATATTACACTAATTTTTTAGTTCATTTTTTCAAAATAATCTTAGATTTTAAAATGAACAAATTTCAATAAAAGGTATGGGTTCAAGTAGAAATTATAAGTTAATTATTCAATAAATGAATCGATTTCAGTTAGGGAATTATGATAACATTATTGATGAACCATTTTAGATAAATTTTAAAACATAAAATAGATATTCCTAATAATGTTATGAATTAAGTATAATGCATTTTAAGTTTTTAATACATCTAATATTAAATGCTTTATTGTTAAGTTCGAAATAAATAATTATATTTATAAAAACTAAAACAAAAATAATATGAAAAAAATTTTACTTAGTGGAATACTACTATTAGGTTATTCGGCAACAGCCCAATATAATAATTCATCAGTTTCGTTTGATATTCCTTATTTCCAAAATAACTCAGGTGAGCTTGATGTAATTGGAAGTGGTACCCATGGACTGTATGATATGAATGGTGATGGTATTGTTGATATGGTAGATGGTCAAGAAAATGGAACAGGTTCTGTTTGGGGTTATACCGGGTCAACGCGTTATTGGAAAGTATATTTAGGTACTGGAAGTGGCTTCAGTTCTACTGCAGTGATATGGAATATTCCAAATTTTGAAAATAATTCAGGTGATTTAGATAATTTGTCTGGTGGTGGCCATAGTCTTATTGATATGAATGGTGATGGCAAGGTAGATTTAGTTGATGCTCAAGAAAATGGAACCTCATCAGTTTGGGGTTATACCGGATCAACACGTTACTGGAAAGTATATTTGAATACAGGGACTGGATTTAGTACTTCAGCGTTAAATTGGAATATACCAAATTTCCATAATAATTCTGGAGATTTAGATGCTATTTCTGGAGCTACTCATGCAGTTTTGGATATGAATAATGATGGTTTTGTAGATTTGGTAGATGGTCAGGAAAATGGATCGTCTTCAGTTTGGGGGTATACAGGTTCTCAACGATATTGGAAAGTGTATTTAGGTGATGGTACTGGTTTTAATTCTTCTGCTACGACTTGGGATATTCCAAATTTTAAAAATAATTCAGGAGATTTAGATGCTATTTATGGTGCGGATCATAGTGTAATAGATATAAATGGAGATGGTAAAATGGATTTGGTAGATGCACAACAAAACGGGACATCTTCAGTTTGGGGGTACACTGGAGCTCAGCGTTATTGGAAAGTATATTTAGGAACAGGTACTGGATTTAACTCTTCTTCAATCAATTGGAATATACCAAATTTTCATAATAATTCAGCAGATTTAGATGCTTTTGGTAGTTTAACGCACGGATTGTATGATATGAATGGAGATGGTGAAGTAGATTTGGTGGACGGTCAACAAACTGGAACAAGTTCAGTGTGGGGTTATACTGGTGCTCAGCGTTATTGGAAAGTATATTATGGAAATGGTACTGGTTTTAATTCTGCAGCAGTAACTTGGAATGTTCCAAATTTTGAAAATAACTCTGGTGATTTAGACGTACTAGTTGGTGCTGGTCATGCCTTAGTAGATATGAATGGTGATAGAAATGTTGATTTAGTTGATTGTCAAGAAAACGGATCTGCATCTGTATGGGGGTATACAGGAGCGACTCGTTATTGGAAAGTGTATTTTGTTGAGAATGTTGGGATGGAGGACAAATTTCCCAACGACAAATTAACACTGTATCCTAATCCATCTACAGGGAGTTTATCAATTGTTAATCCTTTTGAATTAGCTAATTTAAGAATATTTAATTTATTAGGTGAATTGATTATTGATACACAAATAAACAATGGATTAAACCAAATTGATTTAAATATGATTACAAATGGTATTTATGTAGTTCACTTAGTTGAACCTTCTACAAACTCTACAATCGTAACTAAATTAGAGAAAATTTAAGAACTTCAAATTTTATATACAAGGACATTGATTAATTTCGGTGTCCTTTTTTATTTGGTTTGCATTAGGTTAAATGCACTTCTAGTTAATAATAAAGATTGTTATAAATTCTATATTTTATTGTGACATTGTGTTTTATATAAAATAAAAAATACTAAAATAGAAATTATTGGATTTGGAAATTTAGGATTAACCATTTTAAATGGACATTGAACATTTATTTCAAAACATATAAAATTAATGGTAAGAATGTATAAAAAAAACTTTGGGTATTAATTAAGTCCGCGAAATATATCGATTGGTATTGTAGGCTATTTATAATAACCGTTAAATGCTTTGGATGGTGATTAAAATAAAATATAGAAATGTGGATCCGTTCCAAACATTGTTATTTATTTAGTGAAGTACTAAATTATACCTCCTTAAAATAGTTCAAAGCAGATTAGAATTGAGGAACGATAGTTCTAGATATTATCTGCTTTGACACTAGATTCAAATTGTGTATTATTTTACACCCGAGTTACTTTAGTTTAGAAAATGCTAAACATAATGTTACTCATGTTATTTTGATACTGATTTTTTCTTTAGTTTTGCGCTAGTTATTAGTGAACAGGTACTCAATCAAGAAAGAATATAAGATAAAAAACAGTATGAAATATATTACAATTTTAATTGGTTTTGTATTATTAATTTTTTGGAATAAAAGTATTGCTCAAAATTCAGTAAAAGAAAATATGTCAAAACATGTACTATTTATTGAAGCTGGAGGTTATGGAGGATATGGTTCTGTTAATTATGAATATTTAGTTGCAAAAATAAACAAGTTTAAATTTTCAACTAGGGTAGGTTTAAGTACATATCATTTGAACGATTACACTACTAATTTTAATCCTGATTTAGTTTTCCCATTAGGAGTAAATGTGTATTTTGGAACCAATCATAATCTTGATTTAGGTTTAGGACAAACAATAACATCTATTGTTTATGCTGATAATTTGACTTATCAACCTAATAGAGATATTAATTTTAATTCTAATTTCTCAATTGGATATAGATATCAGAAAATAGATGGAAAACTAATGTTTAAAGTAGCTTATGCTCCAATCATAGAGAAAAATAAAAAGTTTATTCATGGGGCGTTATTAGATTTTGGTTATGCATTTTAAAGTAGAAATAATTATGAAAAAAATTGGTGTTTTATTTCTATTAGTTCATATGTTGTGGTCTTGTCAGAAGGAGAATAATGACATTGATAATTTAAATAATAACAAAATAACTGTGCTCGGTCACGGAGGAATGGGGAATGAACAACTTTATCCTATTAATACCTATGAGTCAATTTTAAGTTGTATTAATTTGGGAACAGATGGTTCTGAAATAGATGTGCAATTAACAAAAGATAGTGTGTTAGTAGCTTATCATGATGTAGACTTATCTAGTGATACTGACTTATCGGGAATGATTAATGATTTAAATTGGAGTGAAATTAAAAATGCAAAATATACAACTGCACCATATTTAAGTTATTCAATTCTATCATTAGAACAATTGTTTTCAGGGTTGAATAATAGAGGAGATTATTTTTATACGTTTGATTGTA
>Ga0209292_1003841_pt1 | contig 16291 bp, 18 predicted proteins | sample GOMGulsemesocosm_2_FD_184634 | JGI IMG/M metagenome (GOLD analysis project Ga0209292, IMG submission 184634) | Methane-oxidizing microbial communities from mesocosms in the Gulf of Mexico - GOM9C Gulf of Mexico (SPAdes) (version 2) | ecosystem: Environmental > Aquatic > Marine > Cold seeps... | reverse complement strand
GTACCATGTCTATATCTCCTTTAGCTAGCATCACCAAAGAGCGTGCCCAAGAAATTTCATATACCTTAAATTTACAACTAGCCTGTGTCAGTAAAGCTTGAGTCAGATCCATATCAATGCCAAACCAATTATTATCGATATTTTTTACTGATTCAGGGGCATACTGCTCTAACCTGACATTTAACTCACAACTCATGACAGGATAAGAAGCAAACAGGCACAATATAAACCAAATAATGTGCATAACAGACCCATATATTATATAACTATATTCAGTATAGGTGGTCGTGCACATATTGGTTTATTAGAAGAATCTTGCCTAACTTGACTCACTTTATAGCCACTTATACCGAAATACACGATATAACAATAACAAATAGTAATTACAAAAAATCCATTTTTAACACCAAAAGTATCAGCACATAACCCAACTATTAATGGTATAAAAGCGCCGCCAACGATAGCTGTGACCAACAAACTTGATCCTTTAGCGGTATCTTCTCCAAGGTTTACTAGTGATAAAGTAAAAATATTCGACCACATAATTGAATTACACAAGCCTAATAAAATAAAGCACCAAAGAGACACTTCACCAGTCGTTATAATTGAAGCGAATAACAAAAAGATACCTGCCGTTGCATTAAAAGCCAGCATACGGTGAGATTTTAAATTGGGGATTTTATTTAGTAAAAACGCCCCCATAAAACGCCCTAATAACTCTCCAATTAGAATATAAGATACCATGGTATTTGCCGTTTGTAGCGTATATCCAGGTAATCCTAAAGCCATGATAAAACTATTGCCGTAGTGAACAACACTCACTTCAATCCCCACGAGGATAAATATAGCAATAACACCTTTTTTTAAATGCGGGTACTTTACTAACAATTGATAAAATGAGGCTAAAGAATTGTCTTTTGCTTGTTTATCAGTGTGAGTGATATGACTGACTTGTGGTAACTGAGTTAACTTAAGCCCTAATAAAGCAACAAACAAAATACAGGCCATAATAATGTATGGTGTCTGAATCGTATTGAGTTTTTCAGCGGGGCTAAATCCTGTCACATCTAAAATAAACCAAGCACCAATTAAAGGCGCTAAAAATTTGCCTAATGAGTTTAATGCTTGTGATAAGTTTAATCGACTTGAAGCATTTTTTTCAGGTCCTAAAGTCGCCACGAAAGGGTTCGCTGCAACTTGTAGTAATGTAATTCCAATGCCTAGAATAAACAAAGCAAACAAGAATAGTGGATAACTCACAACAACGGAAGCAAGTAAAAATACGAGACACCCTAAAAATAATAAACCAATGCCTAATAGCAAACATGTTTTATAACCATGGCGTTCTATTATTTTTGCACTTGGGATCGACATAATTAAAAATGATATAAAAAATGCCCAATCAACTAACCCAGCTTGAAAGAAACTGAGATTAAATATCTCTTTAAAGTAGGGCACTAAAGTACCATTTATAGTTGTAATTAAACCCCAAATAAAAAATAAACATGTGAGTAGGGCAAATGCGCCTCGATAATGTGCATTAGCATGATTCATTGTGTTCCTTATTATTATCTTTCTCTAGAATACGAATAGCTTGCCTGTATATGGAAATATTTACAATACATTTTTGGAACGTTCCATATTTATTTTTAGTGTTTATAATATCAATGGAAAAATGGGACTTAATTGAGCCATGTCATCACTACTACTTTCCACTCAAAAGATGCGCCTAAACTATGAATTACTCTGTAACCCTGAAACGATATGTTGAGTTGAGGTGAATTAAGTCTATACGCTTTAAAAAGTAAAATTTTAGTTATGATTATTAAATGTTACTGAATTAGTTGTGTAAATATGATTTTTGTACCAATATAGGTATAACATCAAAGACTGTATAGGGAGATATATGTCTGAAGTTTCAATATTAGAAATGCTAGAAAGAATTCGCATACACCACAGTGGCGTTGAAATTAAATTTGCAGAATCTCACTGGTGTATCAGTGCAGGAAGCATTGAATTACATTCCCACTCCTTTAAAAATTGTGTATCCCAAGTGTATAATTTTGGTGCGGGTATTAATCATTGGCCAACAGAGTCTCTTCTTATTACTGTACCTTTAGAAAGCCATTTCACACAAAATCTTGAGCAATTAAAAACAAAAGAACATAACTTTACCGTTGAAGGCACAAGCTATGGCTGGATAGCAGACTTCACTAAAAGTGGTTTTTTTATGGCTAATTCAGCAGAGCAAGTTGTCAATAAAGCGATTGAAGTAGTGATCAAAAATCAAAAAAATGCATTTGTCAGTTAATATATTTCAATAAAAAATATAGAATTAAAAAAGTAATATCAGTAACTTAAAATATAAATATCCCTATCTAAAAAATATTTAATGTTTATTTGTCAACCAAATTGTATTTAGTGCGTTTTAATATTTGAAATCACTAATCCCCGATGGAGTTCAAAATGACAAAGATAACTAAAAAACTGAATATCGCAGTATTAACCGGTTTAATTTCAGTTTCAGCAGCATTATCGGCACCACAAGCGTTAGCGGAAAAACAAAGAAAAGGTGGTAAACAGGGCCATAGCGCAGAGCAAAAATTTAATAGATTAGATGTTGACCAAAGCGGTGAACTTACTTTAGCTGAAATGTCAGACCCTGCAATCGCAAAAGCAGTAAAAAAATTAACAAGAAAAGATACCGATCAAAATGATGTTTTATCACTTGAAGAGTTTAGTCAAAACAGACATGGTAATGCAATCGATTTGTCTGAAATTGCAGACGAAATTGTTTTATGTGTTAGTGACTTAAAAGCTGAAACAGGTGATGAAGATATTGTTGTACCGGGTGTAGATAGTTTCATATCTAAAGAAGAGAAGTTTAATGCCATTGATACAGACTCTGATAGCTCTATTGATTTAACTGAGTTAGAGGCAGCGATGCTAACTAAAGCGACATCAGCTTTTGATACAATGGACATTGATGATAATAGTTCTGTAAGCCTAGAAGAGTTTACTGCAGCATCTACATCGAAGAAAGCAACAAAAAAAGCAATACGTCAATGTGTTCAAGAGTTAACTGACGAAGATTAATTATTAAAAAACGTTCCACTTATCATTATTTGTAATTCACCAAAGCAGCTAACCGCTGCTTTTTTTTTATTTAAAAATTATAATTTTAATTTTTCCAATCAATTTCGCCATTATTTCCTAAATTTTAGTTACACTGAAACATATAATTTCATTTAAAATGTAAGGCTTGTTTTGCAGTGTAAAAAAACACCTAAATATAATCAATGTATCGTTCCATTAATTTTATTAACTTTATCTAGCTATTCAAACGCCGCAAATATCAGTGTCAGCTATGGGCAACAGGAATACCAAGTCACATTACAAGATGAAACGGTCACTCTAAACCCTGTAGGCAATGCGATTTCTTTTTCCACTAACTTAACTGACGATCTGAGCATGGGTTTAAGTTATCAAAATTGGCAAGATGATAAAGACTATGAAAACAGAGTTAACGCAGATGTCGAGCTAATAACTTATGGAACTAGTTTGAGTTATTATTTAGATAGTTGGTCATTTTCGGGTAACTACAGTCAGTCTCAAGTTGATACAAAAATATCAGGGCTTAAGCGAAAACATAACTTAAAGAATGAAAATATAGACTCTGCATCTATTGGCGCTTCAATTGGTTATGGTTTTGTTAAAGGAGATTGGTTTTATGGTATCTTAGTTGGCGGTTTATACAGTGATTGGGACTTTGATAAATACCAAGTAAAAGCTTCTACAGAAGAGAATGAAGTACCTAAAGTTACAACGGAAAAAAGTTCAGGAAACTCTTCAAGTATTAGCTCAAGTTTATCAGCAGCATACTACTTACCTTTAAAGGGTGAAAAAGGACTTATGCTTGGTGGTTTATTTACTTGGAATTACTTACTATCGGGGGATTCTGTATTGATATCTCGCAATGGAAAAAATGTAAATACCAGACCAATACAAAGAGATACTTCAAAAAATGTAGGAGCAAATTCAACAGCGCTTAACTCCATTTCAGGCGATGATAGCTATGGACAATTTGCACTTTATGCCTCTTACGACCTAAATGCAGCTTGGTCAGTCGATATTGATACATCGATTAATATCGCAAGTGATTATGACTCATACACCTGGTCAGTTAGCTTAGGATATATATTTTAATCATTGAACAAAGATAACAATGAGTATTTGAATTATATTAGTGCCCTCTATTTTTTTGTCTCATTTTATCTTGTGTTTTTTTATTCATTTTTTTCATATTTCGTTTATTAAATTTATCCATCAATTTTCGTTGCTTGTCTTGAGGAAGCTGTTGAAATTTTTTATGGGCATTTCTTAATTGTTGCTGTTTCTGGGCTGGTATTTGTTTGAATTTATTAAATTGTTGTTTCAATTTTGTTTGTTGCTGTGGATCTAACTTTTCCCATTTATCAAACTTATTGAGTAAATCAGTTCGTTTTTGAGAGTCCATCTCAATCCAACGACTTGCTCCTAACTGTAGTTTATTTTGTTTCTCAACTGAAAGTTGATCCCATTGTGATGAGAATTGCTTTAATACTTTTTGTTGCTCTCCCCCTAATGCACTCCATTCAAGTGCTTGGACTTGAGAAGTAAAAATAAATAAGTAAAGAGTAATAAATATTAATTTAGCCATTATTTTTATCCTCCGAAGTATTTTCTTTTTTAGTAATTGTCTTAATTGAATCATTTTGCTTTAACTTAACTTTACTGCTCGCTGTATCAGGTGAAGTACTGATGGAACTTGGCTTTATATCTAAAGGGCCAATCAACTCGCCATCTACTTCAACCATATCAGCTAAATATTCGAAAAAAGCCATATCAGGTACTTTTTCCTGCTTTTTAGGTTCTGCATTTGTATATGCAGTAAAACTCATAGCCAATAACATGCTATAACAGTGCATTTTGTTCATTTTCTGCTAACCAAGTTATAAATTCTAGCTCTTCTAATAAAGCTAAATCTTCTGCTGGGATCTCAGAATTAACCATAGCCGAAGGTATTTGAGGAACGAGCTGTTCCTGTTGATTCGCAATTGTTAAAGAAATTAACACCACAGCAGCAATTGGCGCAGTCACTTTAAAGAAAACACTATTGAAACAAGTTTCAAATACATCAAAAAAAGACATTCGGTCTAAATTTTTATTATTTTGCTTCAGAGCTGTATTTCTGGCCTTTTCTAAATCAGTTAATACCCTTTGTGGCATATTATTAACCGAATTATCTAAAGCCTGGTTTAGTATTTTAATCGCTTTATCGTCTTGTATTTTGTTAGAAGGTGATGTCATGTTCGTCCTCCATTAATGCTTTCAATTTTATCACGGCTCGTGAGTAATGTGTTTTTACACTGCCTTGCGAACACCCCATAGCATCGGCTGTATGTGCTACAGAAAGCCCTTCCCAACTACGTAATAAAAAACATTGCTGTTGCTTAGCTGATAACTTTTTTAAATGCTGTAATGCAGCTGCTTGCTGAGCTGATTTTTCAAACTCTTTATCAGGTGTATTCATCTGGTTTGAATAATCAATTTGTGATGAGAAAACTTCAGATTCATCATCTAACGTATTAGTTTTCCAAAAAAAGACTAAATTCCTTACCTTTTGATGCCTGTGCCAGTCTCTAATTCTATTTTGTAATATTTTATAAAATAACGGTTTCCATTCATTTGATGGCCTATCTTTATAATTAGTCACCAATTTAATCATGCTATCTTGTAATAAATCTAACGCATCAGCATGCGTACCACACGCAAAAGCAGCCATATGATATGCTCGTTTTTCGATATCCATTAAAAAAGCCTCCATCGTGATCTCGGCAGCTTTTTGTACTGGTTCAGAATTATCACCCGTTACAGAAATAGCATCATGTCCGTATAAATTAATGTTTCGATTACAATTTTGATCCATATACACCGTAATTACAATGATTGTTATATCAAAGTGTTTTTAACTTCTACTATATACAACGCCGCAAAAACAAATTGGTTGACACTTAACATAAAATTAATTTTAGTAAAAGATTAAAAATATAGCACAAAACAAGATGGTAATAATTCTCATTATCAGTTAAGATTTTGTTTTATTCTAAGGATATTTATGAAATATTTTGATGCTATATTCAAACGAAAGACAAAAAAACAAATAAATTTGTTAAACAAAAATAACGATAATACAAAGCAATTAACAATAAAAAAAAATAATGAGCAATGGCTCGATTGCGGAGATATATTTTACTTACTTGATACTCTGAAGTTAACATATGAAAGTACTGAAGGACTAATAACAATTGAGAAACTTTCTCAAGATAGCTTAAATTGCTTAATGAGAGGGAAGCTCCCATCATTAGAAAAAATACACACTTCAGATTGTATAACCTTATCGGTATGCGCCGTAAGTTTACAAAATTCAGCGAATGAAAAACGAACAAAAGCGATTGCTGATGCTGCATTTATTAGGTTATTCATCGGCACAGGATTACAGTCACAAGCTCAATTTCATCATGCAGATTTGCCATTAGATAATAAAGCAGGCGCTTTAACACAATATGATTTTAAAAGAGGAATCAATACTATTTACGACCTGTCTTTAAGCAGTTTCATTACTGTTTTAGCAAATAAAAACTCTGCATATACTAATAAGTTTGGCCGTAATTCATCTGTTAAATCTGATAACTTTGATCGAATATTTTCAAGCTACGAACTACAAAAAGTATCAGCAATATCCTCCCTTTTTATAGGGAATAGTTAAAATTTAAAATACACAATGTACTCAAACACATTGTAAGTATTATTTTATGAACTTAATACCGTTATATAACTAGGATCAAATCCATCAACATCACATTGAATATCAATTCGTTGAGAAGCCGGCTTTTGGAATAATATTTCTAACTTTGGAAAGCTTTGTGAAGTAAAGCTAACACTTTTTAAACGTAGGTTCTTGCGCGTTTTACGATCTAAAAATGCAAATGAACAATCGCTCATAACTTGCTCACAACTATCGAGCATTTTTTTTGTTAGCATTTTCTCGTTAATCATATTTATTATTTTTTCTTTAGCCATCTCACTTTTAGTGCCTCCTAAAACACATGCTGCATATAAATCTAAAATTGCTAATGCACGTATCTTTTGGCTTTCTGGATCTTCAAATAATGCGAGTACTGTTGGTATTTTTTTATCTATGGAAAAAGCTTGTATTGGGGCTTCTTTTAAAGCGATTTTATCACTTAAAAATCGATGCATTACTTTTTCTAACTGGCTTAACTTAGGTAAAACAAGATCACTACTGGCTTTTGATTCTTCTGTTTCGTCATTTAGTAACCTTTCACTTTCTGATGCCCCTTGAACTAAAGGTAAAATGGCTTTATGTAATTCACTGTCTTCAAATGGTTTACTTAAAACAAAACAAGCACCACAATTAATTGCTTCAGCGATCAACACTTCGTCATTTACAGTTGTTACAAAACCGGTTTGAATGGGCAGTTCTCTTTTTATAATTTCTTTTAATAATTCTAATCCTGATACTTCAGGCATATGCCAGTCAGACAATACAATTTCTGGTTTCCAAGTATCAATAATTTTTAACGCATCCACCGCACCTGATGATTGCCTTATATCTAAAGTTTTATATCCAAATTTTTCTAAACCACGCCTCACTATTGCTTGCATTGCGAGACTATCATCTACAATTAATATTTTCATAAAACCCTGCTTTATTGAAAAGACACATTTGATTTAGATTCAAAGTTTGAGTATAGGCAGTAATTTCAATTGCAGCTATACTAAACAACAAGCTGACCAACTTGAATTACAAGTAAAAGGCTTAATAAATTAGTAACTTAATCAATGTTATTTTTAAACTGGAGATAACTATGTTGCCAGAAAGAGTAATGGAAATTATAGCTATTGATATTGGATTAGTCGTTATCACTGGTTGGTTTTTGATTTTACTTTTTATGTTTCGAGAATTCAGAACAGTCTCACAATCGGTGAATAGACTCTCTAGTAATTTAGGAAAAGATGAATATTTACCGATTTATCAAGAATCTGTCGATGAAGCCTTAGCCTCTGTTAATAGGCATACAACAACATTAAACGAACTGACCTCAGTTCACGAAGTGTTAGAAAATCAATTAAGATTACTACATCAAAATCAAACAACCCCACAAGATGATGAAAAAGTATCACAACTAGAAGCACAGTTAGATAAATCGCGTGCATTAATTAAAAAGCTCAAAGGCGAGCTAGTATCAAGTAAAAAAAGGTTACAACATACTAAGGCTAAACTGTATGCTCAATATGATCAGGTTGAAACGCTTCAAAAAGAAAAAGAACAATTTTTAATTGATGCCCAACAACAAAAATTAGATGCTGAGCATAATGAGGCATTAACAGCGCAAGCTGAAAAATATAAAGCACAACAAAGGCAACTTATTGAAGCTGCAAGTGATTATAAAAATAAGCTATCTGTAAAAGAGAAAGAGTTAGAATCAGTTAAACAAAAAAATAAAACACTGTTAAATAATAGTTCAGGCACAAAGTCAGAGACATTAAATAAAAAAGTAGTAAAACTAGAAAAAGAATTAAAAGATGCAAATGAACGTTCCACTCACATAATTAAAGAAAAAGACTTCATAGAAACAAAGTTTTTAGATTCTTTAAAACAATTAGATGAAATCAAAAAAAAGTAACCTTAGATTGATAAAATAATAACTTAAAGAATTGTATTTTTATATTTAATACCAATATCTTAAAGATAAAAATAAATAAACGAATAGGGAAGGTAATATGAAAGCAGTAAAAACGGTTGTGATCACAGGTGCAAATCGTGGAATTGGACTCGCTATGGTCAGCATTTATGCTAATCAAGGTAGCAAAGTCATTGCCTTATGTCGAAAATCGTCAGCTAAATTAAATGCGCTATCAAATGGAAATGTTGAAATCGTTGAAAACATAGATGTCGCAACTGATGCAGGTATTAAAGCGATGTGCAGCGCAATTGGTACTCAAGCTATTGACGTACTAATTAATAATGCGGGTATTTTAAGAGATGAAAGCTTAGATAACTTAAATTTAGATACAATTAATGAGCAATTTCAAGTAAATGCTGTTGCACCACTCAAGGTATGTCAATCACTGTTAAATAATCTCTCTTCAGGCAGTAAAATAGCACTTATTACTTCTCGAATGGGCTCTATTGCAGATAATGGCTCAGGTGGCAGGTATGGCTATCGCATGTCAAAGGCTGCACTCAATGCTGCGGGTATGTCTTTAGCTAAAGATTTAGAGCAAGATAAAATTTCCATCGGAATATATCATCCAGGTTATGTGCAAACAGATATGGTTAATAACAGTGGTGATATCAGTGCTGATGTTGCTGCAATACGTATTACCCAACTCATTGATGAATTAACGTTAAAAGCATCTGGTGTTTTTAGACATTCAAATGGTGAAGTTTTACCTTGGTAAAATTTCGCTTTGCACTTTAATTATATTCTGATATACATAGTCACTCAATTCAACTTAAGATTGACACCGTATTTAATTTTAGGAAATACTTCTGAATTACATTATTTCAATGCAAAAAAGTACCACCACCACAACTTAACTCGTTGTGTTGGCATTGTAATAATTAAATTAAGGCTAGCATGATATCATGCTAGCCTTTTTGCTTTATTGCACGCCTGTTTTGATTGTCATGTTGGTCTCACTTAAAAATAGAGATAAACATTATGAAAAACGAACATCGTAAAATCGGTCAAGAGCTTCAACTTTTTAATCTGTCAGACTTTTCATCTGGTATGGTTTTTTGGTATCCAAAAGGATATTCGATTTATCAAAAAATCGAAAACTACCTAAGGCAAGTTCAAAACCAATATCATTACCAAGAGATCAAAACTCCTATTTTAGCTAATAGTCAATTATGGGAAAAATCAGGCCACTTAGAGAAATTCCAAGAAAATATGTTTTTACTTGAAAATGATGGAGATCAATTAGCCATCAAGCCTATGAATTGCCCTTTTCATATAGAAATGTTCAAACAACTTTGTCAGTCATATAAATCGCTACCTTTAAGATTATCTGAATTCGGTTTATGTCATAGAAATGAAGCGTCTGGCGCATTAAATGGATTATTAAGATTAAGAAGCTTTAACCAAGATGATAGCCATGTTTTTTGTGCTAAAAATCAAATTCAATCTGAATTAATCAGCTTTGTAGAAATGTTATATCAGGTTTATAACAAATTTGGCTTTGATAAAAAAAATATCAATGTCAAAATATCTTTAAGACCACGAAAAAGAACAGGAAGTGAACTTTTGTGGGTTCAGCTGAAGATTACTTACAAAAGAGACTGAATCAGCTTAATATCCCATTTGATTTATTACCGGGTGAAGGTGCATTTTATGGTCCTAAAGTTGAGTTTAGGAGAGTTTATTATCACTTTAAAGAGATAAACTAATTCAAATCGAGTTGAACTTAAAAATAATTTATACCAATTCTATTAAGTGGATGAGCAAATATTTATTGGAATTGGTATTAATCTCTACTCGAGCTAGTTAATAAAGAGTCATTGCTCTTACGTGTACCATCTTTTCGCCAAAACTCTAAAGCAGGGATTTGCACTTCCCAGACTTCATTTGCGTTCCAAGTATAAGTATTTTGATATTTTAAATTATAAAATTCAGGTTCAAATTCAGACTTTAATCGTGTTTTGGTAAAAAATACATTTGTACTCGAAGATACAATGACTTCCTTTTGACTCATTGATTTGATTTGCTGACGTGTAATTTGCTTGCAAATAGGTTCATGAGGTTTTGCTGGATATAACGAGGATACAATTCCCTTTTCTATCACATGTGTTTCTTTACTAATGAAATATATGCCACTTCCAAGCGGAAAGTAACCTACCATAGATAAAAATAACTGAGTAAAAATAGGATCAGTTTCTTTATTCATCGCACTTTCTTTTAATGTATCATATGCTGTATATATTTTTTTATAGTTAAATTCAGGCTTAGTTGAAACCATAAAAGAAGAATAAATAAGTGGGATCCTAAGCAACTTGTGAAGTTCTCTATTATCATTATTTTCTTTTGCAAAAAAAGATAATATAAACGACAGTTTCTTTTGTTCAAATTGGTTATGTTCAAGTCTTTCTTCGTGAGTATTCGCTTTTCTTTGCGGTATACCGATACCAAATTTAAAATAATCAATTGATTTCAAACGTACTGTTTCGATTAATTCAGCTCTTTCTTTTACTGTAAGCATGCGGTATCGATCGCCCGCAAAAATATCTTGAGCTTCGGGGGCGTAACTGCCAATAGACTGTAATAATGCGGCCTTAGCAATGGGTTTTAATACATCTTCTCTATATTGTGCCATAACATCATTTGATAATGCATTTTGCTCTAATGCCATAAAACTATCAGTATTATTATCAAACATATCTTGCATGCATTCATTTAAATATGCGTTTTTAAAATCACGGGTTAATCTAATTTCTTCAAATAGTGCAACAACTAAACCGGCAATATATATCGGTTTAAACTTTTCATTACGAATACATCTAACTTCTTCATCGGGTAACGGAGTCGACAATACAATTGTGCCTAAAAACTGACTAAAAATACGTTGATTATTAAGTAAATCAAGCATGTTGTCAGTTAAATGATCTAAAGCTTCAAAACGATTTATTTTTTGTTGCAGCAATAAAGAATGAAGCGATGTATATTCATTTTTGATCTGTTGTTCTAATTTATATAACTGTGAAAGGTATTTATCTGTAGAGCTCTGATTAACAATTTGCGGTAATTTACCATGCTCTTTTTTATAGTCATTAATAATATCTATTTGTTCACTATAATTTGCTAAATTTTTCTTTAATTTTTTTAATTTTAGCAAATCAGTTTTATAAGTTTCAAAAAATAAACTTGCCTCGTCGACCATTTTTCTATGAGCTAACATAAAAGACGATATTTTTTTAGAGACAGCACTGGCCATGCTTGGAATAGCAGAAAGTCTTTCAGTTTGATATGTCGCTAATTGCCATTTATTTTTATTATTTTTCATTTAATTGTTTTATTTACTGCCTAGAGGGTACGTATTTTATAAGCTTTAAACGCTTTTAAAGCATATTTCTTTAACCTTAACTTATCGAACATTAAATGCAATTAATTATTGAATATTTAGCTTTTAAGAAGAAAATGATTACAAATGACTTTATATTGTGCAAAATAGATATTAATACGCATTTAGTATTAGATTAGGGACAGATAATCAAATGAAAAAAAATACTAAATTGGCTTATTATATTGCGCTTATAGCCATTTTATTTACATTTAATATCCAAGCAAAAAGTTTAACCATCGCACTTGGTAATTTTGAGCCTTTATTTTCAGAAAAAAACAAACCCGCATTATTTAAAGATTTAATTGATGGGGTATATAGTTACATACCAAATAGAAATATCAATTATCATTACATGTTTTCAAATGCCAGATTAGTACGAGAACTCAATGCAAAAAGCATTGATGGTGCAGCAAATATTTTTTCAAAAAATGAAATACATGGATGTTTAACACAACCTATTTTTGCATATTCAGATGTTGCGATCTCTCTAAAATCAAAGTATTACACAATAAACTCGGTATCTGATTTGAAAGAAAAATCAGTAGTCTCTTATCAAAGAGCAATTTTACTTTTAGGAAGTGAATACAAGCAAGCCGTATTACGCAGTAAACACTACAAAGAAGTTGCGCAACCATTAGAGCAAGCAAAATTACTATCAAATGGCATGGTTGATGTGAGCATCGGTGACAAATATATTTTTTTACATAGCCTTAAAAATTATGCCAAAAATGGTTTAACACCTAATGACTTTGAAATTCATGATATTTTTCCTCCTGTAGCCAGCTCTATTGGGTTCAATGAGCAAAAGCTATGTGATGAATTTGATCAAGCACTTCTTAAATATAAAAACAGCGGTAAATATCAACTTGTTTATCAAAAATACCTCAATAAACTTGGATTTTCTCAATAAAATATAATGAGCACTATATCTCTTTCTACTCATTGATACCTCTATAAAATTCCCAAGGTCTATCTTAGCTGTCGTAAATTAGCTTTATCGACCTTTTCTCTAATAATATAATAATTAACTAACCATTTAATATTAAAGAAATATTACACTTTTATGACGAATAGTATACAATCCCGCCTTTATTTTAAAAGACATAATCGGTACGTCATTTAATTAAGGAATTTTATGTTAATTAAGCATAAGTTAATTTTAAATACAGCCATATTAGCTGTAAGTATGTTTGCTATGTTAATACTTGCATCAATCGCTTCATCATCTTTTCATGATGATATTCTAGTGACTAAAAAGATAGGAAAAATAGAATCTTCATTTTTACAATTAAGGCGCAATGAAAAAGACTTTTTTTTACGTAAAGACCTAAAATACTTTGAAAAATTCAACAAAACAATTAAAAGCCTAAATGTGAACATCAATGTTTTAAAAGCATCATTTAGTGATAAAAATATCACTATAAATGAACTTGCGGCACTGCAAGAAATACTTAACGAATATGATAAATACTTTGACCAAATAGTCTCTTCACAAAAAAGAATTGGTTTACACCCAAAAGATGGGCTTTATGGTAAGTTAAGAACGCAAGTTCATGAAGTTGAATCTATCCTTGGTTCACAAAATAATAAGTTATTAGCACAAATGCTGCAACTTAGACGTAATGAGAAAGACTTCATGCTGCGCCTAGATCTTAAATACGTTAATCGTTTTAAAAATAACTTAAATCAAATGATCCAAGAAGTTAAAAATAGCAGTTTAACACCCTACGATATAAACCAAATAGCAGAACGACTCAATGCTTATCAAATCGCTTTTAACAACTTAGTTGATGAACAAACTGTATTAGGTTTTGATAAGAATAGTGGCCTACAAAGTGATATGAGAGATTTAGTCCATCAAGTTGATGGCGTACTTGAGGATTTACTAAAGCTAAGTGATCAAGCAATAGCTGATAATGCTCAGCAAAATATGATTTTAGGTTATCTGTTATTTATTCTTGTTTTAATTATTTCTATTTCAATTGCTTGGCTTAATAGTAAAAGTATTTTAGCTGCAATTAATCAATTTAAAGAATCAATTGAAAAAGCAGCTACTAATAATGATTTAACAATTTCTGTGAATACTAATACTAAAGATGAATTATCTGACATGGCGCAGGCATTTAACGTTATGATAGGTAATTTTAGAAATTTAGTTAAAGAAGTAGATCAATCTGTCGGTTCAGTAAATAACACGACAGCTCATTTGGCCGATACAATTGATATAACTAATCAAGGTATTGCTTCTCAAACACAAGAAACCGATATGGTTGCATCGGCTGCCACAGAAATGGCATGTACTGTTGAAGAAATTGCGCATAATACCCATGAAGCAGCTAATAAAGCAAAAGTCACTTTTAAAAACTCTGAAAGTGGAAAAAGAGCCGTTAATCAAACCATAAATCAAATTGAAATTTTATCTAAAAAATTAAATAGTTCAGAATCATCAGTTCAAGACCTTGCTAAAGACAGTGAAAACATTGCAACTGTTTTAGATGTGATCCGTAGTATTGCAGATCAAACAAACTTATTAGCACTTAATGCTGCCATTGAAGCCGCTAGAGCAGGAGAGCAAGGTCGTGGTTTTGCTGTTGTTGCAGACGAAGTTAGAACACTAGCCAGTCGCACTCAAGATTCAACTCAAGAAATTGAAAAAATCATAAGTGACCTTCAAGATAAAACAAAAACCATAGTAGAACTTATGGCTGAGTGTTTAATAGAAGGACAAGAAAGCGTAAAACAAGCAGGAGAGGCAGGGAAGTTATTAGCTGAAATTAATCAGGATGTTTCAAGTATTAACGATATGAATACCGCCATTGCAGTTGCAATTGAAGAGCAAAGCCAAGTTGCATCTGAAGTTAACAAACATGTTGTTTCTATCAGAGATGTCGCTGAACAATCAGCTGAGTCTGTCGCGCAAACCCAATTAATGAGTAAAGACCTATCTCAGCAATCAAGCATTTTACGTAAAGAGTTAGACCGCTTTATCATTTAATATAAATCATAAAATCACAAGGAAGTGATTCAATACCTCTTTTATTAGCAAACTCCAATCAAACCCTAATTAATTGATTATTTCTAATATTTAATTTTATGTTATGGTATTTATACCCCAAAACTATACAAGCTTTACTTAATGAAGATCCTCTTTTTATTATTATCTATTATTAGTTTTAATAGCTTCTCTCATGTTAGCAAGCATAATGAAACATCTAAGTCAGCAGTTACAAAAACCGTTAATTACTATCTTAAAGGTAGCGTATTAGGTGATTCAAAAATGATTTCAAAAGCTTTTCACTCAGACGCATTAGTGCAAGGAAACTCTGATGGGCAATTACAAAGGTATGATATGAAAACTTTCCTAGGTTTTTTTAGTACAGATAAACCTGGAAAACATACAACTAAAATAATTTCTATCGATATCGAAAATGATGCAGCTTCAGTGAAAGCACATTGGGATATGGGTACTTGGATGTATATTGATTACCTTACTTTACTCAAAAATAACGGCCAATGGCAAATAGTAAACAAGGTATATACAAAAATACAAAAGTAAAAATATGAACATTTAGAATGGAGAAAATCATTTGTCTAAAATAATACTTAAAGGCCATATAATCGTTTCAGATAATGATTTAGCCCTTGTAAAATCAGCCCTGTTAACACATATAAAATTAACTAAATGTGAGCCTGGCAATCAAGTATTTAACGTAATGCAAGATGAAGAAAATCTTAATAAATTTCATGTATACGAAGAGTTTATAAACAAAGACGCATTTGAATTTCATCAAAAAAGAGTAAAACAATCAAACTGGGGCTCTGTGACAGGTAATGTAGAAAGACATTATGAGATTTTTGAGGAGAATGAAGCGGTTTAATCTATTTTTTGATGGCTGTTTTTCTGACATTGAAGACGTAAGGATAAGTGGCTTATTAGACTTCAGTTAACAGTTTATGACATTAGGCAATAGAACTAAACGGTGATTTAGATTATATTTTATATCGGTAATGCTCATATTTATAGGTTAAATATAGTGAACTCGAGTAAGCAACGAAGGAATAAAAATCACTGTATTTTTTATTTTTTAACAACTTATTATAA
>Ga0209292_1003840_pt1 | contig 16292 bp, 16 predicted proteins | sample GOMGulsemesocosm_2_FD_184634 | JGI IMG/M metagenome (GOLD analysis project Ga0209292, IMG submission 184634) | Methane-oxidizing microbial communities from mesocosms in the Gulf of Mexico - GOM9C Gulf of Mexico (SPAdes) (version 2) | ecosystem: Environmental > Aquatic > Marine > Cold seeps... | reverse complement strand
CGATTTGCAGGTTTAAATCAAAAAAGGGTAAGCCTCGCGGCCTACCCTTTTTTTATTGCCTTTAAACTAAGCGCCAGCTTAAAAGCCAGCGCCGAATGGTCTTAACAGGCTGTTAGAACGCTTTACTCACCCGCATCCAAATACTTCTGCCCGGTTCAGCTACCTGAAAAGGCGCCGGATTAACCGCATCATCTCTGCTTTCATGCAGTGCGTAGGCCTTATCCAGCAGGTTATCGACACCAGCCAGTAAGGTAACTCCGCCCGCAAAATCATATTGCCCATGAAGATCCACAACACCATAGCCGGGTGTTTTACGAACATCCTGACCACCACAGTCCGCAGAACCGCTGATGCAAACATCATTCTGCGCTGCAACCAGCCTCAAATTCACGCCAACGGCATACTTGTCCTGCGTGTAATCCAGCGAAGAGGTGAACTCCAGCGGTGAAATACGTGACAGGGATGTATCATCATCGAGATTGTTACCTACGGTCCAGGTCAGAGTATTACCTAAACGCCAGCCATCATTAAGCCTGTAGGTCATTTCAAGCTCGGCCCCATAAAGTTCAGCCGAGATATTGCGATAAATATCTCGATCCTTCATACCCGCCGAAACGGTGTCTCGCAAAATGTAATCATCAACGCGGTTATACCAAGCGGAAAGATTCCAATTTAAGTTCTCCTGTTGGTTTTGCAGGCTGATTTCAATCTGGTGATGTTTTTCAGGATCCAGCTCAGGGTTACCAATCCAGTCACCTGTCATCATAACGCGGGCAATATAGCGCTCAGTGGCATCGGCAGTTCTTACTGTCCGAGATAAAACTGTATCAACTGAATATTCATCATTGAGGCGGTGTGTCCAGCTGGCAAAGCCACCCACATTATCTTCTGTTTTCTTTTCGCCAGCGCCAGCAGGAGCACCCGCCATTGTCCAAATTTGCTGAGATGATAAAGGCATCATGCCGTTAACCAGTTCATCGCGACGGTTAGCAACTGCGGTTACATGGTCATAACGCAGCCCGCCCTTGATCACATCATCCACGCCGAGAGATTTTTCGGCCTCAACAAACAAACCATTCTGATCAATTTCAGCACCTGGCCACAATAACCTAAGAGGAGCTTTACTCCCATCTCGTACCTCACCATCACGATCATTGTTTTGCAGATCAAAACCGAACTGCCAATCAATGTCCATCATGCGTGCATCAAAAACCAAGCGAGCTCCGTCAGTATCCGAACTAGTTCGAGCTTGCATCAACATCATTCCGGCAGGGCGCAGAGAGAAGTTGTCCATCAAGTGGTCCGCTTTGGCTTGATAAACCTCCAGCACCATCTGCTGCCACACCTTGGATTGGAACTGATGGGTTAATTTAAGGCGCGCGATATCTGCATCAGCGTAGACGCCATCCATACCAGCACCCGCAAAAAGTACATCGTCCTCTCTGGCCTGTTCAACACTTGCATCAAGCTTGGTGTAATCACTCAACAACCAGCCAGCTAATAACGTATTGGATTTACTGTCGTAGGAAGAGCGAACTTTATTACCATCACCGTCTTCATAATTATTGGCTGACGCATCATGAGTAATAAAACGCACATAGCCCTTATCATTGCCCGCGGCAATATCTGCCCCAAGCTCATGGCGATCGCCGTTACCATGATAACTGGCAGAAACATCACCACTAACGCCACTTTCATCAAAGGTCGGCCAGCTGCGCTGGAATAAAACCGTTCCACCTGGTCCACCCGAGCCGTAGATAACACTACGGTTGCCTTTAATTACCGTTACCTGATCATAGCTATCAACTGAGGTGTATGCCGTAGGCGGATCCATCCGGTTGGGGCCAGCTCCGTGAAGATAAGCCCCATCTAATAAAATATTAAGCTGCGTCTGGCTTTGGCCGCGAATAATCGGATCAATAGCGCGTCCACCAATACGAACTCCAGAAACACCTGGCAAGCTCGTTATAAGGTCTCCACCATCTGTAGTCGGTGACGCTTGAACCATGGTTGTTTTAGATTGAACTTCATTTTTCACCTGCGGTAATCCAGAGGTGATTTCAATCACCAGGTCGTTATCCCCAGCAGCGGCAGTTCCTGCGAACGTTACCGCAGCTAACGCTGTTACAACTTTATTCTTCATAAACAAACACCCAAAAAAAATTTGACGACTACAGGCCATCAACTCAATTGGTGACAATTATAAATAGCTAAGAAAGAGTTGGGGTGTGACATGTTGTCGCACCATTGACGCACATCAATAAATCCTTGTATTGAAAATTTGCCCCCCCAACAGATACAGAATTGACCACCTTAAGATTGCCTTAAGCTAAGCACTGTAGATTTACTGTTGGACATATCCCCCGCTCACTGGCAGCAGAATCGTTGGCACCATAATCACAATTACTCAGGCACACTCTTGAATAATCAATCAAACAAAATGGTGCTCTCAGAAGCCGCAAAGTTTTGGCTATGCCTTAAACCTCTAGCTATATTTTCTGTCGCTATTCTTGCTGCGCTGATGTTATCCAGAGTTCTACTTGTCATCTGGCAATGGCAACGCGTCAGCGAGGCTGACATGCTGGGCAACATTCTCATTCAGGGCCTGCGGTTTGACCTTGTATTGATTGGCATTTCACTGCTTATTCCGGTTTTATTGTTGCCACTGCTCACCACCAGCCGATGGCTGACTAACGGTTGGAGAATCCTCCTAAAAATATACCTGCCCACAATGTTGGTTGTTATTACTTTTATGGAATGCAGTACGCCCTCTTTTATTAATCAGTTTGATTCAAGACCCAATATCTTTTTCCTCGAGTACCTTAATCACCCCATGGAGGTCGGCTCAACACTACTGGCAACCCAGAAGCTACCGCTTACGTTGGCATTTTTGCTGTGTGGTTTTATTGCCTGGTTTTCAGTAAAAACGGTGAAACGTTACACCTCAGCGGCTCAGCCCCTGCGCGTTACAACGGCATTGCTGATGACACCCGTACTGGTCATTGTTTGCTCGTCTGCCATCCGTTCAACACTGGATCACCGCCCGGTTAACCCTAGCACCGTAGCGCTATCTAATGATCCACTGGCGAACGACCTGGCACTTAATTCTAGCTATACAGCGCTTTATGCCGCCTATGAAATGCGGCAAGAACCCGAAGGCGGCTCAAGTTATGGCGAAATGGAAGAACAGGACATACTTAACCTTGTTCATAAAGAAATGCAGATTGATGCGAATAATTTTGTTTCTCAACAGCTACCAACACTGCATTATCAGCAAGCAACTCGCACCCACAACCGGCCACTGAATCTTGTCATTATTCTAGAAGAAAGCCTGGGTGCTGAATTTGTCGGCTCACTTGGCGGTCTGGATTTAACCCCCAACCTTGATCGCCTCGCCACTGAAGGGCTGTGGTTCGACAACCTGTACGCTACCGGCACGCGTTCTGTGCGCGGTATTGAAGCCGTGGTGACAGGTTTCACACCAACAACCGCTCGAAGCATCGTCAAGTTAGGCAAATCCCAGAAGAATTTTTTTACGCTGGGTGAACTGCTCTCGCAACAGGGATACCAAACGAGCTTTATTTACGGCGGTGAAGCCCAGTTCGATAATATGGGCCGCTTTTTCATGAATAACGGCTTTCAATCCGTTGTCGATCAGGATGATTATCCTGATCCTGTTTTCACTGGCTCATGGGGCGTATCAGACGAAGATCTGCTTAATCGTGCCCACGAAGAGTTTAGCAAGGCCGATGGCCAGCCCTTTTTCAGCCTGGTTTTCAGTTCCTCAAACCACTCCCCTTTTGAGTTCCCGGATGGCCGCATTGATTTACACAATGAGGAAAAAAATACCGTTAACAACGCGGTAAGGTATGCCGATCAAGCCATTGGCGAATTTATCAAAAAAGCCCGCGCCTCTAACTACTGGGAAAATACTGTTTTTATTATCGTTGCTGATCACAACTCACGTGTGCGTGGCGCTGAACTCGTTCCAGTCGATTATTTCCATATTCCTGGCCTTATTTTGGGCGGCACCATTGAACCCGCTGTTTACAAACCCGTAGCCAGCCAAATTGATCTAGCTCCAACGCTGTTGTCATTGATGGGGATTTCTTCAACACACCCGATGATTGGACATGATCTGACACGCCCAGACATGGAAAATCAGCCCGGCCGAGCCATCATGCAATACAACGCAACACAGGCTTATATGGAAGGCAATCGCCTGGCGATAATGAGAAAAGATATACCCATTACGGAATTCATCTATCAAGATAAAAATTTGATAACAGCAGAATCAACAGACCAAGCACTAACCGAAAAGGCGCTTGCTCACGCTAATTGGTCATCAATGGCCTACGACAAAAAACTGTACCAACTGGAGCAATGAATATCTCCGCAACATTATCCAGCCGATGACACAATTTAGGCTCTCTTAAGCTCCCCTTAAGATTCACTTGCTAACCTATCCCTTATCAACTGAGACATCCTGGGATGGACTGATGCAAACAACAATTGAAACAACTGCAGAGATCAGCCGAATCAGACCTGTCCTAGGCCTGCAACGTCTCCTAACACCCGGTCCGTCACTTGACCTGCACGATAAGGGTTCGGCCGGCAGAGCAACAATCGAGGGCTATATCGGACAACAGTTCAATGCCATCCATGGTGCAAACATTCGCGATTTCATGCCGCTATTCCTGAGCATGAGCTGTCGTTCAAAACCTATCACCGCGTTAGGCATTCGTCCTGCTGAAGATCGTGATCTTTTTCTTGAACAGTACCTGCCCCGCTCCATCGAAACCTTTGTTGGCAAGGTCGCAGGAGAATTTGTCAACCGCAGCAAGATTACCGAAATTGGTAATTTAGTCGCCACGCAACGCGGCGGTAGTCAGCTGCTGTTTTTAATTTTGTCGGCTGTACTGCAGAAAACCCATTTCGAATGGGTTGTTTTTACGGCGACACCACAGGTTCATAAAACGATGACACGCATGGGGATGCAACTCCACGAGCTCTACGACGCCGACCCTGGCCTGTTAAAAAACTCCCACATCTCCGAGTGGGGTAGCTATTACGACAGCTGCCCCAAAGTTGTGACGGTGAACGTGGAGGCAGTGATGAACAATCTTTGCCAACGCAAGACCTATGCAAATGTGATCTCTCTGTATCAATCACGCATCAAAGAACTTGCCTCAACACTGGATCAACAAGGATGTAATGGTGAACATTCTCTCACTGCTTGAAGAAACACTATCGGCCGATCAAATTATCGCCCGAGATTCAATATCAGCCCTCACCTATGAAGCGCTGTTAGAGGAATGTCGAAAATTAGCTGACGAGCTACAGCACCAGCAAATTAAGCGACTAGCCCTACACGGCGATAACAGCGTGAACTGGATAGTCGTTGATCTTGCCTGTCAACTTGCTTCTGTTTGCCTAACCCCCCTGCCAACCTTTTTTTCGGACCAGCAAATTGAGCATGTATTCGAAACAACGCCCGTTGACGCCATTATTTGTGAACAGACCGATGTTTTTACATCTTTGCTTGGCGAGCTAATAACGACGCAACAGAGCTCATCACTTGCCAGCTACAAACTGCTGTTACTAAGCAAGCAAAGTAAAGTTGCGCAGCTACCCAACAATACTCAAAAGATCACCTTCACCTCCGGTTCAACGGGCAACCCAAAAGGTGTTTGCCTCAGCAATGAACAACTTATTTTTCAGGCAACCATGCTTGCCGAAACTGTTGGTCTAGATAAACCACGTCACCTCTGCCTGTTGCCTCTCAGCACACTTTTAGAAAATGTCGCAGGCATTTACTGCACTCTGTTAGCTCAGGGTGAAGTCATTATTCCCTCACTTGCCGAAATTGGTTTTCAAGACAGTTCCTCGCTCTCCCCGGAGCGTTTTATTTCAGTGATCAGTCAGCATTCTCCAAACAGCATAATTGTTACCCCGCAATTATTGCTGGTTTTAATCTCCGCCGCTGAGGCTGGGTGGGAAACACCTGTATCACTGAAATTTGTCGCCGTGGGCGGTGCCAGAGTTTCTCCTCAACTGCTGGCCCGCGCCCACGGCCTCAACATACCCGCCTACGAAGGCTATGGCTTATCCGAGTGTCTCTCTGTAGTCAGCTTGAACACCCCGGCGCATAACGACCAAAACAGTTGCGGCCGACCTTTACCTCACCTGAATATCAACATAGAAAATGATGAAGTAGTTGTCAGTTACAACGCCATGCTGGGTTATGCCAATAAGCCAAACAGCTGGGGGAAAAACCGTGTTCACACCGGTGACATGGGTTATTTGAATGATAAGGGCTTTCTGGTCATCAACGGACGGAAAAAGAACCTGCTCATTTCCAGCTATGGCCGCAACATTAATCCGGAATGGATTGAGAGTGAATTATTAACCAACCCAAACATCGCCGAGTGTGTTGTATTTGGTGATTCGCGCCCCTTCTGTATCGCCCTGATCAGCGCCCGCGGCAATGACAGCAACAACACCATTCAACTATTGATTGATCGCTGCAATAAGCAACTACCCGATTACGCCCGTATCTTAAATTGGCAGCTGTTAAGTACTCCCTTAAGCAGCCAACAAAATTTGCTAACAGACAATGGCCGCCCACGCCGCGAAGCCATTGCCAAGCATTATGCCGAATTAATTGAATCCCTCTATCCACAAGATTTAAAGGTAGAAAACCTATGAAATTCTTTGAACGCCTACACGATGAAACCAAGCTTGAGCGCCAACAATTGCTGTCCGTGCCACTGATTGAAAAGGCCTTAAACGGCACTATTAGTCTGGATGAATACAAAAGCTTTTTGCAGGAAGCCTATCACCACGTCAAACACACCGTGCCACTAATGATGGTGGCCGGATCACGTTTCCCAGAAAACAAAGAGTGGATACGTGAAGCCCTTGCTGAATACATCGAAGAGGAACTTGGTCATCAGGAATGGATTCTCAACGATATCGAAGCCTGTGGTTTCAATAAAGAGCTGGCTCGTCGCAGCATTCCCAGCACGGCGACAGAACTGATGGTGAGCTATGCCTATGACACCATTCAACGCATTAACCCCATCGGTTTTTTTGGCATGGTACAAGTACTCGAAGGAACCAGCATCAGCGTTGCCGATAAAGCAGCCAACTGCATTCGTGAGTCACTGGGCTTACCTAAAGAAGCCTTCTCCTATCTTTATTCGCATGGCGCGCTGGATATAGAGCACATGCAGTTTTTTGAAGGCCTGATGAACAAGATTGATGACCCACAGGACCAAATCCAGATCATTCACTGCGCCAAGGTTTTCTACAAGCTATACGCCGACATCTTTCGCTATGTAACAAGCAACTACGACGCTTCACCCAACATTGCAGCTAACTTCTGAGGCCCGCCATGCGACTCAAAGATAATTATCTATTACTGACTGGCGCATCCGGGGGTATTGGCCAGGCCATTGCCCGTGAACTCGATAAAACCGGTGTCCACCTTTTGCTGGCTGGACGAAACAGGGAGAAACTGGAATCGCTTCAACAAAACCTGAGCGGTGAACATCAGTTAATTATTGCCGATATCAACACCCCTGACGGCCGTGATGCCATCGTTGAGCACTGCCAACAGGAGAACCTTAAATTATTCGTCAATGCCTCGGGAATTCTGGATTTTCAGCTCTATGAACAACAGGACAGCCAACGCATCGAAAGCATGATGATGACCAACCTGCTGTCCCCCATGCTGCTCTGCCAGCGCCTGATCCCAACGCTCAAAGAACATCAAGAAGCCGCCATTATTAATATCGGCTCTATTTTTGGCAGTATTGGTCACCCCGGTTTCACGGCTTACTGCGCCAGTAAATTTGGACTCAGAGGCTTTACCGAAGCCCTGCAACGAGAATTAGCTGACAGCTCAATCAAGGTAAGTTATCTCGCACCGCGCGCCACCAAAACAGACCTGAATTCAAGCGCCGTTACCGCACTTAATGAAGCGCTTGGCAACACTACTGACAGCCCTGAACAGGTTGCCGAAGAAGTCATGCGCATTCTTTCCGGCAACCAAAAACAGCGCTACATGGGTTGGCCGGAAAAACTGTTTGTGCGCTTGAACGGTCTCTTCCCAAGCGTTGTTCATGGCGCACTGGTAAAAAAATTACCCATCATCCGTCAATATGCACAACGTTAGTTAACCGGTATATCGCTATGAATTTTCGCAAACATGCTTCAACGCTTTGCCTTTCCGTACTTCTTTCAATTCAAGTTAGCCCCGCATGGGCTGACTTGAATACGGAGATCACACTGCTACAGAAACGTTGGGCTCAAGTGAATTATCAATTTGAGGGGAAAAATCAGCTTAGTGCTTTTGAATCCCTGCTGGCAGATGCCAATGCTATGTCTAAAAAATATCCTGATGCAGCCCCTGCCTGGTTATGGACGGGTATTATCAAGTCAACTTATGCTGGCGCTAAAGGCGGCTTAGGGGCATTAAAACTGGCCAAGGCCTCCAAAGCAGACCTTGAGCATGCAATAGAGATTGAACCACAGGTCATGAATGGTTCAGCCTACGCCAGTCTTGGCACCCTCTATTTTAATGTGCCTGGTTGGCCACTCGGCTTCGGCGATGATGACAAAGCCGAACAACTACTGCTAAAAGCGCTTGCCATAAACCCCGACGGGATTGATAGTAACTACTTTTATGCTGATTATTTGTTCAACGAAGATCGTTACTTGGAAGCTGAAAAATTTCTACTCAAAGCTCAAGCCGCGCCTAAACGACCCAACCGTCCTTTGGCCGATGCGGGCCGCCAAAAAGAAATATCAGCGGCCCTGATCAAGGTTCGTGAAGCTCTCTAACCATTACAGCTGAATTTCCAGAAGATGCAGATACTGTTAGTCGAAGATGATCGCCCCTTAGCCAAAGCATTACAACAGGCTCTGCAGGAACAGCAGCATACCGTTAACGCTGTTGGTTCTGGCGAAGCTGCGCTGCATATCATCAATACGGAAACACCTGACATCGTCATTCTTGATCTGGGGCTGCCAGATATTGATGGTATCGAGGTGCTTAAAAAAACGCGTAAAAAGCACCCAGACCTACCGATTTTAGTGCTCACGGCCCGCTCGGATCTGGACGATAGAATTATCGGTCTGGACAGTGGCGCCGACGATTATCTCGCCAAACCCTTTGAAATGACCGAGCTATTCGCCCGCCTGCGCGTACTGGAAAGGCGCCTCAGCACCGCCAACTCAACTGACATCTGTATTAATAATGTTACCCTGAACAGCAACAATAACTCCGTCACCCTCAATAACAAAGAATTGGAGTTATCTCGCAAAGAATACATGCTGCTGAAAAGTCTGATGGAAAATGCGGGTCGTATCCAGACACGTAGCACCTTGGAACGGCGCCTTTACAGCTGGGATGAGGAAGTCGCCAGCAACGCACTGGAGGTACACGTTCACCACCTGCGCAAAAAACTTGGTAGTGACTTCATCAAAACCGTGCGTGGCGTAGGTTATAAGGTAGAGGCTCGTAAATAGCTGATGAAATCTATCCGCGTCTTTCTGGTGGTGGTCATTTTGGCCGTTTTCACACTGTTCAATTTCATTGCTGCGTTGCGCGGCTATCAATCCAGCATGGAGAAGGCTGATCAGTTATTCGACCAGCATCTGTTGGAAACAGCCCTCATTATCGCCAACATCCACACCGAGAACACGGCCACTAATATCGATCACAATAGCCACATCGCCTTTCAGGTCTGGCAAGGTAACCAACTCAAGGCATCCTCTGCCAATACGCCGAACTCAGCGATTGCGCCCTTAATCAGCGGTTTTAATTACAGCAATTTTGACGGTTACCGCTGGCGAACGTTTGCTTATAAAAATACTGAAACGCCCTATTGGGTGCTAGTTGCCGAACGTACTGATCTACGTTTTACGTTAGCTGAAAATGTTATTCAGGAATCCATTTTCCCAACGTTAATCGGCTTACCTGTGGTGGGGCTTTTGATTTGGTTAATCGTCAGCCATGGCTTGAGGCCATTACGCAGGCTCGCCAATGAAATGGGTAACAAACAACCCAGTGATTTGAGCCCTCTATCAATCCTTGCCCCTCAGCAAGAGCTGGAGCAGATTGTCGCTTCCTCCAACGGCCTGCTGGAACGACTGGAAACCTCCCTGCAACGAGAAAAACAGTTTGCCTCTGATGCCGCCCACGAGTTACGCACCCCCATCAGCACCCTCAAAGTTCAGCTGTATAACATCAAGCAATCACTCGACAATACTGAACAGGCTGAGGCACTTGAAGCTACCGCACAGAGGCTTGAGCATATTGTTGAGCAAATTCTGTCGCTCTACAAAAACTCACCTGACCAGTACAACGCCACATTCATTCCTATCGACCTGATGGCACTCACTGAAGAAGTATTAGCAGAAGAATATCCACGCTTCGATGATAAACGCCAGCACCTGGAGTTTTCCGGCTGCCCAGCTGTCGTCATGGGCGACCAATTTGCCCTCAAAACCCTATTAAAAAACCTACTCAATAATGCCAACAAATACACACCCGCTGAAGGCCACATAAAGGTCAGCATGAAAGTTCTCGACAGTCATCTATTGCTCAGCGTTGAAGATTCAGGCTCTGGCATCGCCAAGGAACAATATCCCTTTATTTTTGAACGCTTTTATCGTGTTGGAGGTGACCGCCATCCCTCGGGCGAAATCGGTTGCGGGCTGGGCTTAGCTATCGTTAAACGTATTGTCGAGTTGCACCACGCCACCATCAGCGTCATGTCATCAGGCTTCAGCACGGGCACAGCCTTCAAGGTTCTGTTCCCTATCAGCCAGTCTGTGACGCCTATAACTCATTCAGGCCAGTCCTAACATGATCTGCCCACGGCTCCGACCAAAAGCCCCCTTACGACTGCTGATAATATTGCTAACAAGCCTTTGTAGCGCCCCACTCTTAGCCGCAACACCAGTGATCGAGTTATCGATCAAAGACCACCTTTTTTACTCCGCGGAAATTGAAATTCCGGCTAATACTAAGGTGAAACTCTTTATCAGAAACCTGGACCCTACCGCCGAGGAATTTGAAAGCTATGAATTGAACCGGGAAAAGGTAATCAGCGGCCAGAGTAAAACCGTCATTTTCATCGGCCCCTTACCACCGGGTGAATACCCCTTCTTTGGTGAGTTTTTCCCGAAAACCGCCCAGGGCAAAATCCTTGTTAAATAAAGGGGCAAACACATGAGCAAACAAATGGATATGGCATGCTTATAAACTCTGTCATTTTTGTGCTGCAGGAAACACTGGAAGCGGCGCTTCTCATCAGCGTATTGCTGGCGATGAATTACCAGCAAAAGCAGTCAACTCGCTGGCTATTCGTAGGCTTTGCCGCTGGGTTGGTATTTTCATTTCTCTACGCCTTCAACATGGCGGAAATTTCAGAATGGTTTGACTATGTCGGCCAGGAAGTAACTAATGCGACGCTGCAAGCTGCAATCACAGTGTTTATCGCCTTGTATGCACTTTCTCTAAATGGACATAAGACGACGGTCATAGATTCCAGCCCGTCATCAAATCGGCTTTTTTTTATTGCAGCAACGGTCAGCGTCGCCTGCGCAATCACCGTTGAAGGCTCGGAAATATTCATCTATATGAGCGGTTTTTTCCAGCCAACAGCCAACCTGCAAACCGCAATAATGGGCTGCTCGATTGGTTTTGCTACGGGTGTCAGCATCGGCGTTTTACTGTTTTATATTTTGCGTAGCCTGCCCTCGCCAGCGCTACGAGCCACGGCACTTTTCCTACTGGCTCTGTTTGCCGGCAACATGCTTTCACAGGCCGCCTTACAACTGACGCAGGCTGACTGGATCCCTTCAGCCCAGGCAGTTTGGGATACCTCACAATGGCTCTCAGAAAGCTCCGTCTCAGGGCGCCTGTTGTATGCGCTGATCGGCTACGAAGCTACGCCATCGCTGGCCCAGATCATCAGTTATTTGATTGGCGCCGCCTCCGTATTGCTCTTCGCCCAAATCAAAAGACACCGGGAAACCAGCACACCATGATCAGTAAAATATTCCGTCGACTTACCTGCTGCACTCTTTTCAGCACTTTTTTCAGCCCATTTGTCTGCCTTGCCGATGGCGCCGTAATCGACAAGATTTATCATCCTTATGTACAACCACTAGAGCAGGAAATTGAATGGCGGGCTATCCATCAGGATAACCAGACAGGCTCAGCCGATAATACACAACTACACCGCCTGGCCTATGGCCGCTCTTTGAATGACCGCTGGTTCATCGAGTTTTATTTAATCGGCGAAAAATCAGAGGACGGCAGTTTCGCGCTGGAAGCCTATGAAGTTGAAGCCAAGTGGCAACTTTCCGAGCAGGGCGAATTCTGGGCCGACTGGGGCATGCTCTTTGAAGTTGAAAAAGAACACGAGGAAGACACGTGGGAAGTAGCAACCGGCCTGCTCGCCGAGAAAGAATGGGGTAAGTGGAGCACTGCGGCCAACTTGATCGTTGCCTTCGAGTGGGGTTCTGATATCGAAGATGAGCTGGAATCATCACTGGGCTTACAAGCACGCTACCGTTATTCACGTGCTATTGAACCAGCGCTTGAATTTTATAAAGGCGAAGAAACCCTCGCCATGGGACCCGCCCTGCTCGGCCAAATCACCCTGGGCATAAGACGACAGATAAAATGGGAAGCCGGAGCAATCTTCGGACTGGATAGTGACAGCCCCAATCGTACTTTGCGGTTTTTAGTCGAGTTTGAATTTTAAGCGTCATCAATCGCTTGCGGTCAATTGGCGAATCACCGAGAATCTCCCGAAACCAACACAAAGCTCAAGGGCTGAGTAAATGAAAAAAATTGAAATCCTGATTGAACGAAGCATGTACCGCTCACGCTGGCTACTGGCACCGATTTACCTGGGTCTGTCTTTTGCGTTGCTGGCGCTGGGCATTAAGTTCTTCCAGGAAGTCTGGCACCTGCTGCCGCATATTCTGGAATTAAAAGAAGCCGACATGGTGCTGACATTACTCTCTCTTATCGACCTCGCCATGGTCGGTGGCCTGATTGTCATGGTGATGATGAGCGGTTATGAGAACTTCGTTTCCCAGCTTGATGTTGGCGAAGACGAGGAAAAACTCAGCTGGCTCGGCAAAATGGATGCGTCATCTCTGAAGATGAAAATTGCTGCCAGCATCGTGGCGATCTCCAGTATTCACCTGCTCAAAGTATTTATGAATGTTTCCAACGCATCGACCGATGCAGATTTCGACAGATTGATGTGGTACGTCATTATCCACATGACCTTTGTTGTGTCTGCCTTTGCTATGGGTGCGCTGGATCGCGTCAGCAAAAAACCTGAGTCACCTGCTGTTGCGAGCAAAATCTAATGGATTATTTACCCTGCGTTGAAGTAGAACCGACCTCATCCGCCACTGCAGCTGTTATCTGGCTACACGGCCTCGGCGCCGATGGCCATGATTTTGAAGGCATAGTACCCGAACTGAAACTATCACAGAACGCAGGCGTCCGTTTTATCTTCCCGCATGCCCCTTCCATGCCCGTCACTGTCAACAACGGCTTTGTGATGCCGGCTTGGTACGACATTCTGGATATCAACATTGATCGTAAAGTTGATGAGGAACAATTGTTAAACTCTGCTACCGCGGTACAGGCATTGATTGACAGGGAGATTGCGCGTGGTATCGATAGCACCCGTATTGTAGTCGCCGGATTTTCTCAAGGCGGTGCAGTCGGTTATCAAGCGGCTCTCTCCTACCCTAAGCCGTTGGCGGGTTTATTAGTCATGTCCACCTACTTTGCCACCCAAGCCAGCATTCAGATTAGTCCAGCCAACCAGCAGTTACCGGTTGAAATCTATCACGGCACGATGGATCCCGTGGTACCCGAACAGCTGGGCAGGCAAGCAATGACACAATTAAGCAGCATGGGACTGTCCCCGAACTACAGTACCTACCCAATGGAGCACAGCGTCTGTCTGGAACAGATTCGTGATATCTCTGCTTGGTTACAAAAAGAATTACTGTAGCCCCAAGCTCTGCACTTTAATAACAGCTGTCTCAACATTATTACTCAGACAGCTGTTATTGCCACGCTCATAAGAACAAAACCCCTCCCGTCTCCCAACGCCAGGTAAGAAATCTTTATCGCCCCTGATAGCTGAAACAAGCGCCTGTTTTTGTGGCATAATACGCGCCGCCTTTATCCCATGTTCCCACGGGATTATTCAATTAACTTCTAAATCGGAATATTACCTTGCTAGCCTGCTCAAATATCACCATGCAATTTGGCGCCAAGCCACTTTTTGAAGACGTATCCGTTAAATTCGGCGATGGTAATCGCTACGGCCTGATCGGCGCTAACGGTTGCGGTAAATCCACCTTCATGAAGATATTGGGCCGAGACCTGGAACCCACCTCCGGTAATATTTCAAAAGATCCTAACGAACGCATCGGTAAGCTAAAGCAGGATCAATTTGCCTACGAAGAATTCAGCGTTATCGACACCGTCATCATGGGCAACGAAGAGCTTTGGAAAATCAAAGCCGAACGTGACGCCATTTACGCAAACCCTGAAATGACTGAAGCAGACGGCATCCGTGCCGGCGAGCTGGAAGCCGAATTTGCTGAAATGGACGGCTACACCGCCGACTCCCGTGCTGGCGAATTATTACTTGGTCTGGAAATCCCCGTTGAACAACATTACGGCCCCATGAGCGAAGTCGCTCCAGGCTGGAAGTTGCGGGTATTACTGGCACAGGCATTGTTCTCAGAACCTGACATCATGTTGCTCGATGAGCCAACCAACAACTTGGACATCAACACCATTCGTTGGCTGGAAGACATACTAAACGCGCGTAGCTGCACCATGGTTATCATTTCTCACGATCGCCACTTTCTAAACAGTGTGTGTACGCACATGGCTGACCTGGATTACGGTGAGCTACGTCTTTATCCCGGCACCTACGATGAATACATGACGGCATCGACTCAATCTCGCGAGCAGCTGCAAAATGAAAACGCCAAGAAAAAAGCGGAAATTGCTGACCTTAAAGCTTTTGTGAGCCGCTTTTCGGCCAACGCATCAAAATCTAAACAGGCGACTTCACGTGCCAAAAAGCTTGATAAAATTGAGCTCGCAGAAATCAAACCGTCAAGCCGTCAAAGCCCGTTTATTCGTTTTGACCAAGATAAAAAACTGCATCGTCAGGCGCTATTGGTTGAAGGACTGGCGAAAAACTTCGAAACTGAGCTGTTTTCGAACTTCGACTTAACCGTCAACGTTGGTGAACGCGTTGCCATTATCGGCCCCAACGGTATTGGTAAAACCACCCTGCTGAAATGCTTAACTGGCGACGAAGAGCCTACTGCCGGCACCATTAAGTGGTCCGAAAATGTAGACCTTGGTTATTACGCACAGGATCACTCAGCCGACTTCGCAGCAGACAAAACATTGTTCGATTGGATGGATTACTGGGGTAAACCCAGCGATGACGCACAAATGATTCGTGGCACGCTGGGACGCTTATTGTTCTCTTCAAACGACATCGACAAATCCGTGAAGGTGATTTCCGGTGGTGAGCAAGGCCGCATGATCTTCGGCAAGCTGATGCTGCAACGCTCCAACATCATGCTACTGGACGAACCCACCAACCACCTGGACATGGAATCCATTGAAGCGCTAAACCTGGCGCTGGAAAACTATCCCGGCACACTGCTTTTTGTCAGCCATGACCGTGAATTTGTATCCTCTTTGGCCACCCGTATCATCGAACTGTCACCAACCGGTATCGTCGATTTCCACGGCAGTTACGAGGATTACCTGAAAAGCCAAGGTGTTTAAGGCTAATTAATAACGCCAGGTAACCAATTAACATTAGATCGATAAAGGGGCGTTTACCGCCCCTTTTTTTTCGTCCGTAATATTCGCTTTATTCTGGATAAGCCCAAAAATTTCGCTATTTTCTACCTCCACGCTCCACTTCTCAAAATTTCTACTACACTTTTCTGAATGCCCGAAAACCTTAAGCACTTTGCGGGCCTTCGAGGTATGCCAGCAGAATAAAACAAAAATATAAATGGCCGGCCTCGCGCTTATTTTTTTAACTGACAAGGGACAGTGTTATGACGAGTGAAGCAGTAGGTTTTGGCTCGACGATCGAGTCGTCGCCTGGCGAACTTCAACGTTCGATCACCTGGAAAGGCGCATTCTGGGTTGCCGCAGGTGTACCAGCTTTGGTACTTTTTTCGATCGGTGG
>Ga0209292_1003838_pt1 | contig 16297 bp, 8 predicted proteins | sample GOMGulsemesocosm_2_FD_184634 | JGI IMG/M metagenome (GOLD analysis project Ga0209292, IMG submission 184634) | Methane-oxidizing microbial communities from mesocosms in the Gulf of Mexico - GOM9C Gulf of Mexico (SPAdes) (version 2) | ecosystem: Environmental > Aquatic > Marine > Cold seeps... | reverse complement strand
CACTGGTCTTGAAAACCAGCAGGGGTTAATAGCTCCTCGAGAGTTCAAATCTCTCCTCCTCCGCCATCTATATAGAAAAGGGTGTTACTGAAAAGTAACGCCCTTTTTGCATTTTAATTAGCCTCCGCTACTCTTCCAATTCTTTTGCTCGTTGGGCATTCCATAAGCGACGCTGTTCGTAATAATGATCCCATACGCAAGGGCAACAGGCGCCGCCACCACAACAATCATCATCCGCAGGTGGGTAGGGTTTAGCTAATTTTTGAGTTTCCATATTCAGTTCTTTTATTCAAATTGGTATTTGAAACTATACTATCAAAATTCTGCTGTTTTTGTGAGCTAAAAGCAGGATATTTGGCTTACTTTTTAAGGGCTAAATTTACAATTAAAACGAATAATAGCGGATGTTAATTTTAATACCCGAACATTTTGCAAAGTAAGCCACATTTTAATGATGAAACTAGTGATCCATAATAAATTATTGATATATAATACGATATGGTCATTTTTCTAAACAAAGAGTATTGGCCAGCAGATATTTGTGATTAAAAATAATAACCCATTTTTAATCATCTGATGTATTATGCCTCTTGAGAATTTTGTGTTTTTGCGGAGATATTCTTTTGATTAATGTGTTCCTTGTCGATGATCATGAACTAGTCCGTAGCGGAATTCGTCGAATTCTTGAAGACGTGCGCGGAATTAAAGTAGTGGGCGAAGTTTCATGTGGAGAGGATGCCGTTCTATTTTGTCGAGATAATCAACCTGATGTTGTTTTGATGGATATGAACATGCCTGGGATTGGCGGATTAGAAGCGACGCGTAAGATTTTACGTAAAAATCCTGATATAAAAATTATTGTATTAACTATTCATACTGAAGAACCTTTTCCTAGTAAAGTTATGCAAGCTGGCGGTTCCGGTTATTTAACAAAAAGTGCTGCGCCTGAAGAAGTGCTTGGCGCAATTCGTAAGGTGCACAGTGGTCAACGCTATATTGCTCCTGAGATTGCTCAACAAATGGCATTAAGCCAATTCTCTTCGCCTGATGAAAGTCCATTTCAGAGCTTATCAGAGCGTGAACTGCAAATAATGATGATGATTACTAAAGGTCAAAAAGTAGTAGATATTGCTGAACAGCTACATTTGAATTCAAAAACAGTTAACGCTTATCGCTATCGCTTATTCAATAAGCTAAACATTAGTGGTGATGTAGAGCTTACTCATTTGGCTATTCGCCATGGTATCCTCGACGCTGATACCCTTTAATATTGAGAGAGATACCTTCGGGTATCTTTTATTTTATGTCTGTAACTAATCCCTTCGATGCCCAAGCCTTTTTAAAATCTGTAACCCATCAGCCTGGTGTTTATCGTATGTACGATAAAAATGAGGTTGTCATTTATGTTGGTAAGGCCAAAGATTTACATAAGCGTTTAACAAGTTATTTCCGTACGACTGTCGACCGAGAAAAGACACGTGTATTAGTGACACATATTTGTCACATTGATACGACTATCACGCACTCTGAAACTGAAGCATTAGTGCTTGAACATACTTATATTAAGAAGTATCAGCCGCGTTATAACGTATCGCTGCGAGATGATAAGTCTTATCCGTATATTTTATTGACTAATCACGCTCACCCTCAGTTAACTTCTATACGTAATAAAAAACGTAAAGGTCAATATTTTGGGCCTTATCCTAGTGGCAGTGCCGTGCGCGAAAGCTTGCACTTAATGCAAAAGCTATTTCCAGTGCGTCAGTGTGAAGATAGCTATTATCAAAACCGTTCTCGTCCTTGTTTACAGTTTCAACTTAAACGTTGCCTAGGTCCCTGTGTACCGATGGATTCACCGCAAGAGTATCAACAGCAAGTTGAGCTAGCGGCTCTTTTTCTAAAAGGTAAGAATGCGGATGTGATCAATCAATTGGTCATTAGAATGGAACAAGCAAGTAAGACGTTGAATTTTGAGGCGGCGGCAAGATTGCGAGATCAGGTTCAAGCATTGAGAACCATCCAAGAGCAGCAATATGTGACGTCTGATTTTGGCGACATGGACATTATCGGTTTTGCGTTTAAACACGGTGTGGCTTGTGTACACTTGCTGTTTGTTCGTGAAGGCAAGGTCTTTGGCAGCCGCAGCTATTTTCCTAAAGTACCAGCAGATACTGATATCGCTGAAATCATTCAAGCGTTTTTATTACAGTATTATCTAAACCAAGAAGCCCATCAAGCTATCCCGAAAGAAGTCGTGCTTGCAGAACTGCCGGACGACGAAGTCATTATTGCAGAAAGCCTATCGGCGATAGCGGGGCGGAATATAAAGCTAACAGCACCTAAACGTGGTGATAAAACGAAGTTTTTAAAACTTGCTCAAACTAACGCGGATGCTGCATTGGTGAGTAAAATAGCGCTTAAGAGTACGGTGTTGAATCGCTTTAAAGCGTTAGAAAGAGAGTTAAAATTTGATCATAAAATAGCACGTATGGAGTGTTTTGATATCAGTCACACGGGCGGAGAGCAAACCGTTGCATCGTGCGTGGTATTTAATCGTGATGGACCGAATAAAGCGGAATATAGAAAATTCAATATAAGCGGCATCACTGGCGGTGATGATTACGCTGCAATGGCACAAGTTTTAGAACGACGTTTTAAACAAGCTAAAGATGTTGATAAGATCCCGGATATTCTGTTTATCGATGGCGGTAAAGGGCAAATGACTCAGGCTGAAGCCGTACTTAAAAAGTATGCGGATAACTTCACCGAAAAAATGCCTAAGATCATTGGTATAGCGAAAGGCGTAACGCGAAAAGCCGGACTGGAAACATTGATCCTATCTGGTGCTATCGCAGATAATCCTGATACTGAATTTTACCTACCCAGTGATTCACCTGCTTTACACCTTGTACAGCATATTCGCGATGAATCCCATCGTTTTGCTATTACAGGGCATCGAGCAAGGCGTGATAAAACCAAAAAAACCAGTGCGTTAGAAAGTATTGCAGGCGTTGGACCAAAGCGTAGGCAAGGATTACTAAAACATATGGGTGGATTACAACAGTTACGACGCGCTAGTCTTGAAGAAATTGCCAAAGTTCCTGGAATTAGTCTTGATTTAGCAGAAAAAATCTATGATTCATTGCATCAATAAGCAAGATATAGGATTATAGCTCAGTGACTCACTAAATAGCATTGGAAGTATGAAAAACATACCAAATATATTAACTTCGATACGCGTAATATTAATTCCTTTTTTTGTTCTGGCGTTTTATTTACCAATCGACAATGCCGCGTACATTGCAACTTGGATTTTCTTTATTGCCGGTGTGACGGATTATTTTGATGGTTACTTAGCGAGACGTTGGAATGTATCAAGTAAACTAGGTGCTTTTCTAGACCCTGTTGCTGATAAAGTGATGGTAGTGACTGCCTTAGTTATGGTGGTTGCTGATCACGATAGATTTGTTGCTACAATCGGTGAACACAGCGCTCTATGGGTGACAGTACCTGCTTTGATCATGATTGGCCGTGAGTTAGCTATATCTGGTTTACGAGAATGGATGGCTGACTTAGGCAAACGTGCTAACGTTGCTGTAGGTAATTCAGGGAAATGGAAAACTACTTGTCAAATGATGGCGCTAGGTGGCTTGATTTGGCAACAAGCTCCTTGGATGGTTTACCTGGCATATGCAGTATTTTACGTTGCCTTGGTATTAACTGTAACGTCGATGGTGCAGTATTTCTCTGCGGCGTGGGGCGAGTTAACGAGCGAAGATTAATATACATTTAAATATTAACTGAAGGGGGGGGCATGTCACCCCCTTTTTGTATATAAAACCTGCTAATTTGCATTGGAATTAGCTATCAGGATAAAAAATAAGCATTTTAATTGTTAGTGTTGAATGACCATTGACTCTTTTTTATAGACCTGTAGAATGCGTCAGCAGTTCAGGGCAAAACTTTTATAAAGTTTTAAAGTGCATGAACATTGAAGTTGCCCGAGTGGTGAAATCGGTAGACACAAGGGATTTAAAATCCCTCGCTTAATAGGCGTGCCAGTTCAATTCTGGCCTCGGGCACCAACTTCAAAATAAAAGTAATGGCGGAATGGCAGAATGGCTATGCATCGGATTGCAAATCCGCGTATCTCGGTTCGACTCCGGGTTCCGCCTCCACTTTTAATTAAACCAGCATATGCTGGTTTTTTTATGTCTAAATTTTAGTAACTACTTTAATTATTCCTTTAGTGTTGGTTTTTATTGCCTCCCCCTTTTGTTGCCTACTCTCTATTTTACTTCTAGCGTTTTCCTACTGCGTTGTGTTTTAAATGTATTTAATTATTCTTGGTTTTTTTATCATAAAATCATACTCGTCACATAAATGAGTTTGATAGTATATTATTCTGCAACATTAAGTTAATTTGCTAATGTCGCCAGTGGTTTGATTCGAGGCGTGAAAAGGAATAAAGATGAGAGAAGTTGCATTTAGGCCCATCGATAAACTATTCGTGAAAATGAATATTAGTGATAAATTTGGGGTTCTATTTTTAATGACGGTTATATTGATTGCGTTTCTATCGGCGAGTCAATATCAGGCAACCCTTGCTAACATGGAAACTAAACAATTAATTCAAACTCAAACACAACTAGATACCAGCATATCTTTAATTAAGTCTTTGTCTCTAAGTTCAGAGAGTCAAGTCAAGGCACTGAAGTCACAAGGTATTACCTTCCGTTCTACGGCTGAAAATAATACTGTTAATGGCATTGTTACTGTTTCTACTCGTTTTTACAGTCAGTATGCCACTTTAACTGCCAATGTTGATTATTCTGAGAAGTCAGGTGCACTGACGACTGCATTGTTGAAATTATTGTGGTCTTTACCTTTTGCCTTGTTTTCCTATTGGTTTGCAACGCATTTATCCGGTGCTTTGTGGACTATTTATCAAGCAACTGTCCGGACTGCTAATGGTGACCTTACTTCTCGATTAAATTTTCATGTTGGACGCGATGAATTTGGGGTTATCGGTCAAGAGTTAGATCTCGCGATGGACACAATGAGTGAGTTGGTAACGTCAGTAAAAGAGAGTTCAGAAACATTTACCGTTACAACTCAGCAGTTTGAAAAAGACGCATACGATTCTGAATCTAGAGTGAATCAACAATATGCATCTGTTGATTCAGTGGCGACAGCGATGGAAGAGATGGCGGCTACAGCTAAAGAAATAGAAGGTTATGGTTTACAGGCCTCTCAACGTTCAGACGAAGACGCCAATAAAATTGCCGCAAGTAATAATAAGGTACAAGGTGCGATTACTATGGTTGCTGCGTTATCAGAGCAATCTGCAGAAGTATCTGCATCAGTTTCTAGCTTAAATGAAAAAACTAATGAAATTAGTGCCGTGGTCACTGCGATCGATAGTATCTCTGAACAAACTAACTTATTAGCGCTTAATGCGGCTATTGAAGCGGCTCGTGCTGGCGAGCAAGGCCGTGGTTTTGCTGTCGTCGCTGGTGAGGTGCGAACGCTTGCTGGACGAACTCAAGAGGCGACTGTTGAGATCCGTGCAATGATTGATAAATTGCAAAGTGAAGCTCGCGGCATAGCAAGTATTACAGAAGCGACATTAGAACAAGCTAATGCTAGCCGTGTTGTGATGCAAGAAATTGGTGATGACGTTGGTGGCATTGCTGAATCAGCTAAAGCGGTAATGGATGTGAGTGCACAGATTGCTTGTGCCGCTGAGCAGCAGGCGACTGTTGTTGAAGGTATCTCTAGTGATTTAAGTGAAATTCGTACTCAATCAAGTGTACTTCTAGAGTCATCACAGAAATCACTTTCAGGTATTCAACACTTGTCACAATCATCATTAATGTTGGGGAGTATTTTAAAGAAATACCGTACGTAATAATTACTCGGAGGTGGAGTGAGTTAAAAACCGTTGATATGAGATTGAAAAATAGCTATTAGATTGGTTTTTAAGCACTCTATTTTAATTAAGGTATATTTTATTGACTCAAAATTAGATTCGAGTAAAGTGTACCTCGTTCCCAACGACTTACTCGTTGGTTAAGCATTGTATGAATATTTAAGTTTATATAATACAGTGCCCGAGTGGTGAAATCGGTAGACACAAGGGATTTAAAATCCCTCGCTTAATAGGCGTGCCAGTTCAATTCTGGCCTCGGGCACCAATTTAAAATAAATATATGGCGGAATGGCAGAATGGCTATGCATCGGATTGCAAATCCGCGTATCTCGGTTCGACTCCGGGTTCCGCCTCCATATTCTAAAACCAGCATAAAGCTGGTTTTTTTGTATCTTAAATTCATCCCGTTCCGTCACGTTATTATCAATCCCTAATTCACCTGAATATAAATAGCGCCTCAGCTTTTCCCATTGATTTAAGGTGTATGACACCGCCACGCCGATTTTACTTTTTGGCGTCACCGTTTTTGCACTTTTGGTTAGCCATTCATGAAACTTATCCAAGATTTGCTCTGCTTCTTTAATGCGTAATTGCTGCCGCTTTTCAGACGTTAATAATTTGGCTTTTTTCTCTATTTTATAAAGTGATTGGATGTGATTGATTGCCACCGTGGCTTTACCGGTTTTTTTGGGTTGTGCTGTTAGTGCGTCGTGAAATTTACGTCTGGCGTGTGCTCAGCAGCCAACCGAAATGACATCGTCGATATTTTCATAAGCACTATAGCCATCGCATTGTAGATAACCTGCGTAATCAGCCAAAACGTTTCAGGGCGACGGCGTGCGCGGCTTGGTTGATAATCGTAAATCACAATCGGTTTTGCCGTGTATTCATTGCGCCGATTAATGGATTGAGTAATGTGGCACTTTTGATGCACCAATTGGCTAATGTACCGCGCGCAGGTTTGGGCGCGGTGATAACAGATGTGCTTGTTGATGTGGCTTCACATTCTCGGCATGCTCCGGTGTCTGGATTGACGATATCGACGGTCGGCCCGCAGTAATCAATGAAGAGCTTATCACCAGCAACGTGATGCTGACGCATGCTGCGTTTTTGGGTTTTAAGCCAGCGGGTATACAGCTCACAGAACAACCTTCGGGTAATGGCCAACTGAGTGAACTGGTTTTAAAGCGGGTTAATAACTCAGAGACGGTTGAGTGGCCTATTGACAGGCAAGATGCAATGTCCCTATGGGATAAGTGACTATCAAACTTAAGGCGTAATAGCTCTCTAATTTTACTCATGGTGATCCTCTTTTTCGGCATGACACTGTCTTTTTTGTATTTTTGGATACAAAAATGATAGTGAACAATTGATTTAAAAGAGAAAAAGAGGTGATTCTGTTTTTAATCGATCACGAATCTGCTAAAACGATCGCGATTCTGATATTAGGCCAAAATCGATCGGATAAGCCCAGAATCTTCAATATCCTCCCAGCCTTCTGCATCAGATATCACTGCACAGATAGCAAGTTAAAGGATATCGAGTAAACCAAATATCCCTTCGAGCATCGACGCTGTGTCAATGGCGGTATTGCTGTAAGTATTTTGCTCCGTCCTCGCCGACTTCCCCTGTTATCGTCGATAAGGGGGCGCATTTCCCTGGTTGTAAAGGACTTAAAACCACTGGGGTCGCTGGGATACCGCGACTACATCAGTTCGGCCTTCATTGGGTGTTTGACGTATTGATGAATGATGACGTACCAGCTCTATCGCGGTGATATATTTTTGCAAGTTGCGAGTTGCAAATTGCAAGTTGCAAGTTGCAAGTTGCAAATTAGCGCCTTCTTTATCAATCGTAATTTAATTAATGGCTAGTGTTTTCTTTATCTAGCTAGATTTCATGGATAAAAATATTCAATACGAATAAATCTGAAATTAGATGTGCCTACACACTCTTACGCCCTGTATAACTGTGACCATAAAATTTAGCGCTAATAAAATACAGTCATTTCTTGCTAGCGTAGCGGCGGATTCTCTTCTACCTTTATCATTAACCTAACGTAAATCCAACATTCCGGCATGGTACTTGTATTCGCTTAGTAGAACTTCATGATGTGAGATACACATGCGGCTATATAACACTGACCGTGCAGCTTAGGTGAGAAAATGGCCTTGCTTGAAAGTGTCATGTCAAATCAGGATGGAAAAGGAAAACGAAAAGGAAATTGAATCATGACAGAAGAAGAAAGCAGCATACTATTTCCAAACATAGAAGAAGAGCTTCAGTTCCTGTTGGGTGTACTTGGGGTGCCAATTTCGACGTCAAGACTGGGTGCATTGATGCAGCCGGAAAGTGCAGATTCGGGAGCGGCATTAACTTTTCAGCAAGTTAAATCGTTGCTATGTACACAGGCATTTGGAGATGCGGTCGGTTGTCATGTTGCTGCCTGCACCCTCGACATGTCGAATTTCAATGCTTACTCAGAAAACGTATCGTCAATGATGATGGTTTTTGATCCTGCGAATAAACGTTGCCTGCCTGTTATGATCATTTCGCAAGCCGGTGGTGCTGGGTTTGAAGTACTTGACGTTAAAGGTAAAAGGGTCCCGTTGCGTGAGCTTGTAGCATCAAATTCGGTATTACAGGCCCTGCTTATTACGCCTCTGAGTTGTGAACGCTTTGACGATGCCGTGGGGTATAAAACAGGTGGTCGTTATAGTTGGTTTTGGCAGCATGTAACGCCGTACTGGAAAACGTACCTGCACGTAATGATTGCATCTGTGGTCATTGGTTTACTTACTGTTTTGGGTGCATTATTTACCATGAATGTGTACGACCGAGTTGTGCCTAACAATGCGTTTAATTCGCTTTGGGTGCTTGCAATTGGTGTGTTGGTAGCGTATGCATTTGACTTTATACTGAAAATGGTACGTGGGGTAACTACCGACTGGGCAGGCAAACAAATTGATCTTTCAGTCAGCAGTTTCCTTTTCAATCGGCTTATTGGTATCAAGTTTGCAAATAAACCAGCCTCGACAGGGGTGATGGCCAATCACATGCGTGATTTTGACTCAGTAAGAGACTTCTTTACCTCTCTAACGCTTCTGTTATTGGTTGATATGCCTTTTCTAGGACTGTATCTGTTTGTTATTTTTTATATTGCCGGCACGCTTGTCATAGTGCCTCTTGTAGCTATTCCTGTAGTGCTGCTTTTTTTACTGCTCATCCAAAAACCATTGCATAGCGCGATAGAAAAATCATCTGCGTCGTCAGCGCAAAAACATGGATTATTAATCGAAACTCTGAACGGATTACTGGATCTTAAATTGCTAGGGGCCACCAATGTAGTTGGTCGACTGTGGGACTGTTGTGCCAAAGAGTCGTCAGATTTTGCAAACAAGTCCCGTTTTTGGTCATCACTGGGAGTGAATTTCTCCGGTTTTGTGCAGCAAATGGTCCAGGTGTTTTTGGTTGTCGGTGGTGTTTATCTTATTGCGGACGGACAACTGACGATGGGTGGGCTTATCGCCTGTTCCATTCTTAATGGTCGTGTGATGGCTCCTCTCGGGCAATTAGTGTCCATCGCGGTGAGAATGCAGCAAACCTGGCAGTCACTGCAAACACTCACCTCTGTTGTTGAAAAACCTGTTGATCGGGATATTGCAAGAAAATACATTATGCCACCGACGCTAAATGGCAATATCCATATTCATCGTGCTGGATTTAGTTATAGCAAAGAGGCTAAGCCTGCCTTTGAACATCTTGACTTAAATATCCGTGCTGGCGAGAAAGTTGCTGTTATAGGCCGTACCGGTGGCGGTAAGACAACACTGCTTAATCTGATGTGTGGTCTGTATGAACCTGATAGTGGAGCGGTATATCTTGATAACCGTGATATGCGGCAAATAGATCCCACATTTATACGTCAGCGTATGATAGTGGTTTCTCAGAGCCCGTTTCTAATGTCTGGGTCTGTGCGTGAAAATTTGTGTCTGGGAATGCTATCAGCCAGTGATGATGAAATGTTGAATGTAGCGAAAGTGGCCATGCTTGATGATTTTGTTGCTCCTCACCCGCAGGGATATGACATGCAGATAGGAGAAGGCGGGTGCTTATTGTCGGGTGGACAAAAGCAGAGTTTAGCGATAGCTCGTTCTTTATTAACCGATGGCGAGATTGTACTGCTTGATGAGCCGACCAGTGCTATGGACTCGCAAACTGAAAATGAATTTAAGCGCAGGTTTTCATCTTGGGCAGAAAATAAAACTGTTGTCGTGGTGACTCATAAACTTTCAATGCTCGATATTGTTGATCGTGTGATTGTTGTTGACAGCGGTCGCATTATAGCCGATGGCCCGAAAGAAAAGGTATTGCGAGAGTCGCAATCATCTGTACGTATGAAAGTCGTTAAGGAGTAATTATGTCTATACCAGTATTGAATAACGTACGTCGAGCTGCGAAGTCAATTTTTCGGTTGCAAAAAGAAACACGGTTCAGTGTTGTACTTATTTATATTGTGCTGTTGTTTTTTGTTGCTGCAGCTGTTTGGGCATCACAATTTTCGCTCGATGAGGTAGTCCGAGGCGAAGGGCGTATTATTCCCAGCTCTGAGGTGAAATCTGTTCAGCATTTTGAAGGTGGCATGGTTGAAAAAATATATGTAAAACACGGTGATGTGGTGACGTCAGGGCAGGCATTGGTGTTACTGGATTCAACGCAATTAAAAGTGTCTTTGGCAGAGGTACAGTCAGAACTGCTGCAAATTGACGCAGCCATTGCACGCTATGAAAGTCTGGTGCTAGAGAAAGAGCTAAGCATACCGCATGGAATGATTAATGCTAATGAGTTAGATGCGCATAAGAGCGCCTATCGTGCAGAGCGTAACCGTTATAACGCCGAGTTGGCTTCGAATGAGGCTGAAATTTTGCAATTACAGAGTGAAGCTTCTGGTGTGAAAAAGGCGTTGTTATCGTTATCTGCGGAGAGGCGTTTAACTCTTGAATTGCTTGAGGAGACAAAAAAATTGGTTCAGCAGGGAGCGGTTTCCCAGTTTGAGCTTAAGCAGGAAGAGAGAGAACAATTACGTATTGAGAAAGAGATCGAAAGCAACCTTACACGTGGACAAGAGTTGGTACATCAGATAAGTCGGGGGCGCTCTAATCGTTCACTAATTAAAGATACATTTCACTCTGAACATTGGGCCACTTTGTCTGAACTCTATGCAAAAAAAGATTTTTTAAATGCGCAGTTGGAGGCGTCGGCTGATGGTGTCGAGCGAACTGTCGTTAAAGCACCTGTAGCTGGGCTGGTGAAAGAGGTTTATGTGAATGCTGTTGGTGGGGTTGTACAACCGGGTTCACCTTTATTAGAAATTGTTCCGTTAGAGGACGATCTGTTGGTGGAGGCAAATATTTTACCGCGCGATATTGGCTTTGTAACAGAAGGGCAGAAAGCTGTGATTAAGGTTACCGCCTATGATTTTGCCATTTATGGTGGATTAGAAGCGGTTGTTGAGCATATCAGTCCTGACTCCATCATTCAGGAGGACAAATCGTTTTATCGGATAAAGCTGCGGATAACAAATGGATATATAAACAACAAGGGGGTGGTGTTGAAGCCTGGGATGACAGTTGGTGTTGATATTTTGTCGGGCAGTAAAACTGTATTGCAATATTTGTTCAAGCCTATCTTACGAGGTATTAAGCAGTCCTTAAATGAGCGATAACACCGAGGAATCGTTGTCATGTTTAACAAGGCGTGAATAGGTTTTTATTATAGATAGATGACTGGATTAAAGTCATGTTAATGAATCAAACTTAACCAGTGAAACACTCGAGAGGAAAGCAAAATGGCTGATATAATTAACGCAGGAGCCGGTACCGTCGACGATGATAACATCTTAGGTACAACAGGGGCAGACACACTCGTTGGTAATGATGGTAATGATGTTATCACTGCCGATAACGGCGCCGATTCGGTCGATGGTGGTATTGGTAACGATACGGTTAACTATGGCGCGACGACGGTTGCGGGTAGCTCGTACGGGGGGGCCACTCAAGCGGTTGATGTTAGCCTCAATAGTGGACAGGCATTCAATGACGGTCATGGTAATGTAGATACTCTGACGAACGTTGAAAATGTTACCGGCTCAACCTTTGATGATACTATCGAGGGTGACGCTAACAATAATATCATCGAAGGTGGCGATGGTGCCGATGATCTTGCTGGTCTTGGTGGTGATGATACCTTCATTCAGACCGGGGTTGATGGTGACCAAATTGATGGTGGTGATAGTACGACAGGTATTGGTGATACTCTTGACTACGCTAATACAGCCAATACAGTTAATCTCAATATAAATCTTGGCAGTGGTGTTGTTACCGATGGTACGACGCTATTGAATGATTCTGTGGCTAATATCGAAAACGTAGTTACAGGTAAGGGTAATGACACGGTCACCTTGGTGAACGGGGTGCGAAATATCATTACTCACACCACAAATATCAGTGCAACTAATGTGGCTACGGGTACCTCGGGAAATGGGGGGAATGACACTGTTATTAACTTCCAGCTCGGTAATAATAGTAACACTGATGGCAGCAGTAACCTGTCAGCCACGTTTGATATTATAAACCTGTCGCGGGTTGAGATACCACAGGCTGGGACGCGCAGTAATTATGTTAAAATTGAACAAAGTGGCGCCAACTTGGTGCTGTCGATTTCTGCTTCGGGCAATGTGACCTCGGGCAGTGATATTACAACCGTAACCTTAAACAATCTCTCCTTTTCCGATTTGGATACCGCTTACGGCTTGACTTCGGGCAGTATCAACAGTTCATCTACAGCCATCGATGCCTTACTCAGTAATCAAAACTTATTACTGGGCAGTGACGCGGGCACGCCTTCGGTTGACCAGGCGCAAGAGCACAGTGCTAACGAAAATGCCAGTGTCGTCTTTGATGGTGTGAATGAAATTACCGTCGCAGACCTGCTGCCGGACAATAGCAATAATCTGGTTGATCCTGTTACTGTTACCTTGTCTATTCGTGATTCGGGAGACCCCGATAATAGCGGTGGTGATGGTTTGCTCACATTGGGCAACCGAGTTCCTGCCGCGCTTACCGGACAAATTACCGGTAATGGTACCAGTCAAATTACCTTAACCGGAACGGTCGAGCTGGTGAATCAGGCATTAGCCGATTTACAGTTTAGTGCAGTGAACGGTAATAACTCAGAAGATCAGTTACTGCGGGTAACTATTGCCGATAGTGCCAGTAATTCAGCGACCAAGAATGTTGAGCTGATTGTGAATGCCAATGTGGAACAAGCCGCCAGTCTTAGCCAGACCCGTAGCGAAGTTTTCCTCGAAAATGGTGTTACCAGTACCCAACTTAATATTACCCTGACTTTACCCGTTGATAATGCGGGAACGACTAGTATCAATGAGGGCGTCGACAGCGATGGCAGTGAGTCGACAGTCGTTGACATTGCGGGCGTCCCTGCTACCGCGACGCTGAGCTCTGCCTCCACGGGCGCGGCGGTGAGTTCATACACGAGCAGCGGTGCCACCATCTGGCAAATATCTGGCAGCGCCGCTAATGTCAGTGCAGCCCTCGCTGATTTGACAATCAACAATCTTAGTTCTGGCGACTATCCGGTGACGCTAACGGCCACCCCCATCACCACGGATGTGGATGCTGAAGGCGTAAATGCGACACTGGCGGGCAATAGTGTCTCGCTGGTTATTGATAGTTACAGTGCTGATGTGAATGCCACCGCTGGGCGTCAAACCGTTGGGACCTCGGCGCATGATAAGCTTTATGGGCTAGATGCACAGGCTGATCAACTGATTGGTGGTGTGGGACGTGATGTGCTTGATGGCGCCAGCAGTGGTGGGACTGACGGCAGTGATCGCGATTTAGCATATTACGCTGAAACGGATTCTGCCGGCAGTGCTATAACGACGGGTGTGGATGTAAACCTCACAACCGGGGAAGGCCGTGGTGGCCACGCTCAGGGGGATATTTATAACAATATCGAAGGGGCCATGGGCACCACCTTTGACGACCGTTTTACCGGTGTGGCGGGCGAACGTAACTACTTTTGGGGCAACACGGGGAATGATATCTTTGTCGCCGATTTAGCGACTGCCCGCAGCCAGGATGATATTTTTGCTGGGGCAAATGGTAGCGACACCCTAAGTCTGGAAGATATCGGAGTGAATGCCACGGTAAACTTGACCCAATCAAGTCAAGACTTTAATGGTGATAGTAACCGAGATGCCCGTTTAGCCAGTATCGAAAATGTAATCTCAGGCGCTGGTAATGATGCGATCACCTTGAAGAACAGCACTCAAACCACCATTAGCGGAGGAACCTCGGGGGATCTGAACGCTAACAGCGTGATAGTTAATCGGGTTGACAGTGGTAATGATACGATTACTAATTTTGATGTCGCTAATGATAAACTTGATTTAACCGGGGTACTGGATACCGGGATGCTCGCGGATTTGAACAATTATGTGACGATAGCTGAATCTTCTGGTAATACGGTTATCAGCATCAATAAAGACAAATTGGGCGCAGCGGAAGCCACCGTGACCTTAACGGGCATTACGGGACAGGGGTGGACGAATGCGAATGCTATGGCGACGGCTGGGGTGTTAGTGCATGACCTTACCACGACCTTGGCTTCGGCAACCGATGTCGAAACCACCGCCAATGTGGTGGGCGCCCTCGACCAAGTGACGTTTGATGTGAACGGTGCTTCACAAGGAGTGGCACCGGTTGCCACTCAGGTCATTGTGGTTGAAGTGGGCAAATCGCAATATAGCTACACGGTGCAAGCGACTGATACGACATGGGATACGGTCGCCACCAATGTGGTCGCTGGCATCAATGCGGCGAGCAACCTTGATCGCCTTAGCGCCGTTGTTGATGGCAGTAATACCACGCGGATCAATATTCAGTTTGAATCGGGCATTAATGTCACCACAACAGACGTGACGGCGACCTATAACGGCGTGACTATCCCGGTCGGTGTGGTGCAAGCTACGTTAACCACCGCCGTTGCGACCACAGACTTGAATGCGATAGCTTACACGGCTGTGCCAGTAGCCGATTATAGCGGTGTGACTCTTGCTATTACGGCCGATGGTACGAATTATACTCAGGCGATAGCGGGTTCAACCCTGGCAACCAGCGACCTTAACGCACTGGCGACGGCTTACAATGCCGGTGAGACCAATTCCTACTTTAGAGTAAATGCCGGCAATACGGTCAGTGTGCTGGCGGGTGAGTCGGTTGACATCAATGGTTCAGCCACCGGTCTCGAGACCACTTCCTCCGGCAATATAGATTCTATCGTAGTGAAAATGACCATTGATGGGTTCACTTACTACGGCGCCGATTATGACGCTGCCGGGGCGAATAAAGCCGATGCGCTGGCGGATATGTTCACTCAAATCACCGCCGATGCCACCAATCGAGCCTTTGTGGTTGAGTATGACAGTAGTACTCAATTATTTAGAGTATATGGAGCAACGAGCGTCTCGGATGTGTCATTTGGTGGTTTTTATAATAATACCGTAGCCACAGGCAATAGCTTTAATAGTGTATTATTTCAAGATGCGACAACCAGTTCAGCTGGACCGGCATTTGTGGTTGGCGATGTCTCGGGGGTGAATGCGCGGTTAACGGCACAAACTGCAGCTAATTCTTGGACGGCGACTGGAACTGTTCTTAATGATTCCGCTGATTTACTGGTTAAATCTTTCAACACTACCCAGTTGAATGCTGAAATGCACAGTACCACCGATATAAATGATAGAACCGTTGTCCGTGTTGATATCAATAGCAACGCATATCATGGCGTCGGGGCCGAGAATTTAAATAGCGCTAGGCCTCATGAGGCGCTAACAGACTTGGCGACTAGGATAAATGCGAATACTGTATTATCCACAGCCGGTGTAACAGCTACCTTTGATGTATCAACCGGTCACTTCACTCTCACAGGTGTGGCGGCGGCGGATGTCTCTCAAATAGGTTTTGGTGTCCTTCGAAGCGGTACTGACCAGACTCTGCGTCACGATAATGGAGGTTGGGGTACTGCCGATCAGTCTGCCCTTAACACCATAATAGCTGATTCTGATTACAATATAGCTTCCCTCTACAACGAAGAAGCAGCAGGTCTCCAATCTGGATTTAATATTGCTGAAGCAGAAACGGAGCTGCTCTCTGCGGGAGACTTTGCCACGATAGCTCAAACGAGAGCTAGCATGTCGGCCACGAGTGTCAGCGCCAGTTTGACTGAAACCGACGCTGTGGCCGGCGGACAGGTGAGCAGCGCTACCGAAGTCGCCGAGGT
>Ga0209292_1003835_pt1 | contig 16306 bp, 11 predicted proteins | sample GOMGulsemesocosm_2_FD_184634 | JGI IMG/M metagenome (GOLD analysis project Ga0209292, IMG submission 184634) | Methane-oxidizing microbial communities from mesocosms in the Gulf of Mexico - GOM9C Gulf of Mexico (SPAdes) (version 2) | ecosystem: Environmental > Aquatic > Marine > Cold seeps... | reverse complement strand
AAATATAAAATATCGCAAAGATGATCAGTGCAACAACACCTGATAAAATACCTCCTCTAGAGAAAGTTAATAATCCTCGATATACAAAATATATTAATAATAGTGAGATTATTATTGATAAATAGTACAGAGGCCAAATCCGTAATACTCTTCTAATGTAAAACTTTTTTAAATCTATCGTGTTTTTTTTGTTTTTTTCAATAATTAATAAATATGTAATTAAAAATCCGCTCAGAACAAAGAACATATCGACTGCATTTCCTGCCATTCCATTACTTGAAAATCCAATTTTTTCTAACTTAAAAAGGTTTGAGAATTGGTCAGTGTGCCATATGACTACTATAATTGAAGCAAATGCTCTTATTCCGTTTAAACCGTTAAAATAAGTTGTTTTATCTTTCATTACTTGCATAGAAATTTGTGATATGCTTAACAATCAATTTTGAGCTTTCACCGTTTCCATAGGGGTTTGTTATTTTACTCATTTGATTATATAATTCTGAATTTGTTAAAAGTTTACTTACAGTATTAACTATTTTTTCTTTTGATGTTCCTACTAATATTGAACAACCTTTTTCTACTCCTTCCATACGTTCGGTTTTTTCACGCATCACTACTACAGGTTTGTTTAATGATGGAGCTTCTTCTTGTATGCCACCTGAATCAGATAGAATTAAATACGACTTACTCATTAAGTAAACCATACTATCATAAGTTAATGGTTGTATTAGCTTAATATTAGGTACATTTTTTATAGTTGAATTTACTATGTTTTGAACGTTTGGATTTAAATGAACTGGGTATACAAAATCTACTTCCTTATACCTATTAGCTAATTCTAGTATTGCTTCACAGATATTTGTAAATCCTTCTCCAAAATTTTCTCGTCTATGGGCAGTGATTAAAATATGTTTTCTTTCGATTGAAATTATATTAGAAAATTCATTTTCATACTTTAACGGGTTTAGTTTTAATAAGCTATCGACCATGTGTAATGCGTCAATCACTGTGTTTCCTACGTTTATTACAATGTCTTTATTATATCCCTCTTTTAATAGTGCAATAGACGCTTTTTCTGTTGGAGTAAAATTCATTGAAGAATAAACTCCAATAACTTTTCTGTTTGCCTCTTCAGGGAATGGATGTTCTAAATCATATGACCTAAGTCCCGCTTCTACATGAAAAACTGAAATTTTATTATTAAAGGCAACCATTGCACTTATCATTGCGGTTAACGTATCTCCTTGTACAATAACGCCATTATATCTATTTTTAAGTAATAATGAATCAATGTGACTTGTTAACTTACTTGCTAGTCCGTTTAATGATTGATTTTTCGTCATTAAATTTAATGCGACATTTGGAGTGACATTGAATATATCAAAGACTTGATCTAACATTTCTTTGTGTTGGCCTGTTGATATTAAATCCACTTGAAATTCTCTTGAATCTTTAAAAGCAAGAAATAAGGGCATTAATTTTATAGCTTCTGGCCTTGTGCCAACAATAATTGCAATTTTATTCATAATTTTTCAAATAAGTCAATTAATCTTTTAACATTGGTTTTAGCTGAGTATTCCAATGGGATTTGATAAGTTTTTGATTTAATTTTATCTAAATCAAATAGAAGTTCTACTAGCTGATTTGGTTTGTCATGATAAACGCAGAAATGATTATGTTTTGTTAAAATCTGATCAGTTGTACTTCCCTCGATTGTTATAGCGAGTATTGGTTTTTTTGTAACAAAATAGTCTAACAGTTTAGAAGGGAAGAAAATTGCTTCATTACTTGATTTAAAATTGAAATCTACTGCTAATAATATGTCCGCACTTCTTTGTAGTTCTTTTACTTCAATTATTGATAGGAATCCAACGTAGTTAAATATTTCGGGATATTTTTCTATCATTTTTTTATTGTAGGAGTCTAGACTTCCTGCTATTACGATTTCAATATTTTCTAATATGTTAAGTTTCTTTTTTGTTGCAATTAATATTGAATCAATTAACAATTTTAAACTCCTACTTCCGTTTAAACTACCTGTATAAACCAATTTGGTTTTATTATTGTCTTGTTTTTTGTTTTCAATTTGTATGTCTTCATCATCATAAACATTTGGGAAATATTTATACTTGTGAGTAAATTCTGGATATTTCTTTTTATATATGTCTATAGTACTAAGTGATGTAAATGAAATAATATCAGCAGATTTGAAACAACTTTGTTCTTTTTTTTGATGATATTTTGATTTGTTATAATTAAATAAAGGTGATTCAACCCATGGATCGCTCAAATGCAAAACCCAAGGAATGTTATAGTGTTCTTTTAATTTTTTTGCCATAAAAATCGAACTTAAAGGAAAAGCACGAGAGTATATTATTTCCGGTTTTTCGTTTAATTCTTTGATCACTTTTTTATACTGTATCCAGAATGTCATTCTAGTATCTGGCCACATAAACCGTCTTAATAATTTATTGATAAATATACTTGCATATTTCGGTTCGAAAATAGGTATAACCAACATTTGCTTAACATCTTTTATGAACGATAATAGTTTTTCGTCATAAGGCATCCATAATGTAGGTGATTTTGATGTCACTACATCAACGCTATTATTTTTGGCTAAGTATTTTATATACTTTATAGCCTGCAATGATTCTGGATCGTTTTTAGGTGGGAAAGCAATTGAAATAAGAAGAATTCTTTTCATTTAATTAGGGTAAATTATTTCTGATATTTCTTTTATCTTATTATCATAAGAATTCTCAAGTGCATATTTTTTTCTTTTTTCTATTAATTTTATTGTATTATATTTAGCTATGTTTTTTACTATTTCTTTCAGCTTTAATTTTATATCATCTAACATTATTATTATATCAGAATCAGTATGTTTATGTTCGTCAATATAATTTGATAAGGTAATATTTCCACTATAAAAATATGCCATCATTTTGTGTGGACTGCAGTGTAAAGTTTCATATTTTTTTTTGAATAATACTAAATTTATATCACATTTATTTATATACTTCATAAGTAAATGTGAAGGAATACTTCCTGTAAAATATACATTGCTTAAATTTCTTAATGTTTCTAATTTTTCTAACTCTATTTGATTTCCTGTTGATAAATTATTATTACCATAAGGTCCTATTAATATAAAGTCTAGATTGTTATTGTTTTTTGCAATAGAAATTAATAAATTGTAATCTATATTTTTATGAAAGTTTCCAGTATAACATGCTTTAACCTTATTTTTGCCAGGAACTTCAAAAGTTTCGTCCATTATGAAATTATCAATGTCAGCACCATGTCCAATTTTATAAATTTGATTTTGACTTGTTTTTATAGAGTTTATAACAAGCGGGGTCACACCAATAACTGTTGAAGAAGTTAAACATATGTCATCTTGATATATTGCTTGAGGATGAAAATCTACAGTATGGTAAATTGTTTTTTCCGATTCCCAATTATTTTGATTCCAAAAGCGATAAGGGTCGAAACTCCAAACAATATCAAATTTTTTAATATTTATGTGTTTTTGAATCTGCCTAGCTTGTTTTTTAAATATCCAGTTTTGAATAAATTTTGGTAATTTGTTTAATCTAGGTAGTAAGTTTTGATAGTTTAGTTGAAATAAATTGTCTTTTATTGACTCAAGTTTTAAATTAACGTTACTAAATGGGTTCATTTTTGAGCTTCTGACTGGGTTTAAAAAATACACAGTGTTATCTTTTGCTAAATAATTTGCATAATGATGTTTGGAAACGAAATTTGTTCCCCAAGCTTCTGGTGAAATTAAAAGTATAGTTTTATTTTTCATTATTCACAATGTTATAATCGTAATTTTCATGAATGTCGTTTGTCACCTTGTTTAACATTTCTATCACTATCTTTTTAACGTTATTATTTTTTAATACATAATTATAAGCTTCAGTTGCTATTTGTCTTCTCAATTCATAATTTTCAATTAACAACTTTACTTCATTATACATGTTTTCTATATTTATGTTACAAACTGGAGGCTTAAAACATTGAGGTGATTCTTTTAGAAATTTTGTAGCTACTACACATCCACTTGCCATTGCTTCAATGCCGAGTTTTCCAGGGCCATGTAATAGAATTTGATCAATTAATATGTCAGCATCTGTTAAAATTTCTTTGATTTTGTCATGTGGGGTATTGGTGATAAGTTTAAATTCAAATTGAACACCTTCATTTTTCAATTTATTAATCATTGACAAAATTTCTTTAGTACCTTTTAATATTGGATTACTTGGAGCGTGTATTATTATTGGAATTTCTCTTTTCTTAATTTTGAATATAAAACTGTCTATATTCACTGGTAATTGTTTATGATAATAGGATCTAGTTAGTAGATTAGATTGATCCGGCATTGAAAAAATGGCGTCTGAATACTTCTCATGTAATTTCACTTTATTTAACTTCCTAGGTAATCTTAATTTTTCATTTTCAAGAAACGATTTTGGCAAGTTTAATGAAATATTATATTTTTTAAAATATGCATTATAATCTCTGACATCACTTCCTACAAAAAGTGTTATTATTTTTTTATTGTATTTTTTCCAAATTTTTAAATCACTATCGTTAGGCAGCAAGCCTTCCCAGATTGAAATATATAAATCGTTAGATTTTATTATTTTAGTTACTGTAATTTTTTTTAGAATTCGAAAAGAAAGCTTATCAATTAATCTGATTGTTTTTTTAAATATAGAAAGGATTTTATTTTTTGAATACTTATATTTAGGAAAATGGTAGTCAAAAATCAGATCATAGGGGTCATATGTGTATTTGTTATTATAAAAATTATTATTGTTTTCTGCAATTGAAATAACTTGATGCCCTTGTTTTTGAAGTTCTGAAGCAATAGTTTTAATGTTGTTAGTTATTTCAATTGTTCCAATTACTATCTTCATTTTGTGAATTTAATTAATATAATATTATTGTTAATGAAATTATTCATGTATTTTAATATCGGTTTATTTTATTATTGTCTTAAAAATAGATTTTATATTTAATAAATTGGTTTTTAGTAATACTATAATGTAAAATATTATAAATAATATCTTAATTATAAACCCTTCAATATTCAACTTAAGGTTTAATTGTAAGAATACTATGATCAATCCGATATGAAACAAAGAAACAAAGAATATTTTGTTTTTATTTATGGGAATATATAAATAATGTCTTGAGATATACAATAATAATAATTGGTAACTTACAGTAGAAATAAAAGTTGCTAATGCAGCGCCTGATATTCCACATACTGGGATTAAGTATTTGTTCAGTAATATGTTTATTATTGCGAAAATAGTTATTAATAATGCGGAAATAAATGTTTTTTTCTTTAAAATTAGCCCTTGTGAAAACATTGCAAATCCTATAAAATATGAAGTTAGAAACATAAGAGGCATTACGTCAGATGCATTGTAGAATTTTTCATTAGTAAATAAGTGAATCATTTCTTTAGAAAATATAGATAATGCTAATACACCTAATGAACCAAGTGATATAAAGAGATTGAATATTTCACCTAATTCTCCTTTTGTGTTATGTTCATGTTGTTTCTCTATTATCAAAGGTGTAATGGCCATTGTGAATCCAGTAATAAAAAGACCAATTATACTAGAAAACTTTGTACCTATTGCATAAATCCCAAGTTCTGAGAAGTTTAAGTATTCCTTAATATAAATTCTATCTGAAAAGTTCATTATAATAATTGCTATTGAAGCGGGTATTAAAGGAGTACTATAACTTAATAGTTTTTTCAATATTTTGAAATCAAAAGTGAATTTAATTTTCTCTTTTAATAGTATAAGTTGAACGATAATTAAAATAGGTACAAGTACTATATAGCTCAAGTAAATACTGTTAATTCCTAGGTTGAATTTTAAAACAAATATTAAGACCAATAGGATGCCAAACAATGCATGTGTAAAGGACATAATAGCAAACTGTTTAGCTTTTCTCAAGCTTCTTAAGTACACTCCTAATAAGTAAAAAATTGCATTTAACACAATAGAATATACAGCCAAATTATATGTCAAGTTACTTATCCTGTCTTTACCTGAAAGGAAATCTATTATTGAGTTTTGGTAAATGGTTAGAGCAATAGACAATAGTACTAAAAGAAACAATGAAGTCCAAATTGCGGTTGAGGCGTATTTTGTTTTTTCATCTATTGTAAAAGATGGTTCTGCTACGTGTCTAGAGAGTCCTCTGTTTAATTGAAGCATGAATACATTTATTATAAATGAACCAAATAATGCTAAAATATCAATTACACCATAGTTTGATGGGGTAAAGTAAGTAGTGTAAAAGGGAATTAATAATAAACTGACACCTTTTGTAAGAAAATTGGCAATAGTATATAATCCACCTTCTTTAAGTAAGTCTTTTAGCATTAATTGTTAATTGGGGTTTGGACAAATATATTAAGATTTGCTTAGTTTTGATTAAGTTCATATAAAATTGTGATAAGAGTTTGTATTTTATGTTTGATTAAGGTAGAGTTTGTGTTTTTTTATTGCTTAAAATCCTGCGTAGATGCTTCAGGTCTTTGTTTGGTTAGAATGAAACATCTTCAGCAATAAATCTACCCATTCCTTGGTATAATTGGAAAGATACAATTGCACCTGTAAATCCACCAAATACACTAAGCATGCCTAATATACCGAATTCGGCCTCAGTGAAATAATTAACATAAAACGGAATTTGTATTAAGCTTACCCCTTTAATTAAAATATTAGCTATAGTCCGTCCTCTTTAAGTAAGTCTTTTAATATTTTATTTTAATTTTTCTAAGAAATAAACCACTGTGATTATCTATTATTATTTCAACAGAATTATTCAATAAATATTTGTCTATCTTATCTTTTTCAAAACCAATAAAGTAATTAATATTATTTTCCAAAAGAAACTGTTTTAAAATTGATTCTTGATTACTATTTTTATTGTTTTGACTAAAAATTGAATAATTAGTGTTTTTTAAATGTTTAAGTTTAGTATTAATGATTCTTGAGTCAATCGCCTCAAGGTTTATTCCAGAGTTGTAATTTAACAACGTGTTACCTATTGGATAAACTACAGGTTTGATATTTTCTATTTCACTATAATTGTTTAGAAATCCGACAAAGCCAATGGTGTATCTATCGTTTTTGTTAAATTCGTCAAAAAATTCATTAGTTAATCCTCTTTTTATATTTGTATTATTATAAGGGACTGAAAAGTTTTTTAATACTGTATCTATTATATTATTACCACTAACTAGAATAAGTATTATTGTTAGTACTTTTATACCTTTTATTTTTGATGTGATTGAAAATATAAACATCCAAAATAATATTACATTACATCCAATTACAACCGAGTAATGTTCAGGTTGAAAAAATTCAGGGTGATGACCAAACAATAATGAGGTGACTAGTATTCCCCCTTCTATTAATATTATTAAAAATGTAATATGAATAAGCTTGGTTGTTTTTATGTTTCTTTTGAATTGAATAAAAATTAATATACATAACGGGATTAGGAACACTGAATAATATTGTAACAAATATACGCTTGAAGCTATGATGTATTTTATAATGCTCAAGTAATTATTATACACACCATCAATTACGACACTATACGAAAATTCTAATCCGTCATTCACTTTTGGTATTTGTGTGTATTTGTAAAATATAAAAATTGAGATGACACTTGTAACTTGAATTAGAAGCATATTTAAGATTATTTTTTTTTGCTCCAACTTAAAAATGTATAGTAAAGAAATGCCAAAAAAAATAGCGAATGAAACGCTTGGTACCATTACGAAAGATACTATTTGCAAAAAAACTAATGGGAATAGACTTAAGTAATATTTCTTTTTGAAAATAAAGAAACTTGACAATACAAATGATATGTAAATTAATATATACCTTGGTGTAACCTGGTTTATAATATTGGTAGCGAAATTGCCTTCATGAACATATTCTAGAGGAACGATAATGGTACCTGAAATGAAAAGCAGGATTATGGCATAAATATAATTTTGCCATTTTGATGTTTTTTTAACTTCACTTAATATAGAATATAATAATGAACTACCTAGAGTTAATAAAACAATTGGTACACTTATAACATAAGACCATAAAGAATTAATCTTAAAAAATTCACTCAAAATCATATTAACATATAATTCAAAATAGTGATATGGAGCCGTACCACCTTCAAAAAGAGAATTATAATTTATATTCCCCAAAAAATTTTCTTCTCCTGTCATCCAAATGACATCCGACAGCCTAGCGTAATGATAAATGTCGTTATACAAGTATCTCTCTATGTCTTGGTTGATATAATTAAAGTAGGCTATTAAAATGTAAATAAAACACCAAATAAGGTATAGAATGAAAATTTGTTTGAACCCTTTTAAAAAATCATAGATTTTAAAAGGATCGGTTATTGTCAAGCCTTTTTTCTTGTGCTTAACTATAAAAAAGGCAATTGGTACTAAAAAAACGATATGAATAGTTATGCCTTTTGTGACAAACAAAGAGGTTATAAAAACCAAAGTAATTAAGCCAATGAAAAAGGAAAAAAAACTTTTTAATTTTAAAAAATCATTTGGTATTCTATTTTTAATCAATACATAGCCTGTACTATATGATAAAAAAATTAAAAGAATTGGTAGTATAAAATGTCCAATTGTTATTCCCATGTATAGTGTAGTTATATTAAAGCAAATGTAATTAAAATTTTAGTGAACTATTTAATCTTGATTACTATTTTAAAGAGTTAAGTATCAAAGTGTGTTGGCATGTACTCTTAATTCTATTTTACTTAATTTGAGTTAATGATTTTATAATATAGGTTAAGTTTTCATTTGACAGTGCATAAAATAAAGGTAGTCTTAATAATCTATTAGTATATCTATCACTTTCAGCCAATTCTTGCCCTTTATACTTATTAGCATAAAAAGGACTTTTATGCAAACTTAAATAATGAAAAACAGATAATATCGCATCCTCTTTCAATTTTTTAATTATTGTATTTCTTTGTTCTAACGATTCACACACCATGTAAAACATATGGGCATTATTAGTCGAGTCTTTTGGTTGATATGGTAAGCTAATGTTTTTTTCTTTTGCCCAAGTTTTCAAGCCTTCATTATACCTATTCCAAATCTGTTTTCTTTTATTCTGTATGTCATCTAAAGACATTAATTGCGCATATAAAAATGCCGACACAATTTCTGAAGGCAAAAAAGATGAGCCAATATCTACCCATCCATATTTATCCACTTCTCCCCTAAAAAAAGATGAGCGATTAGTCCCTTTTTCCCAAATTATTTCTGCTCTATGACTATAAGATTCATCATTGATAGCCAGCATGCCACCTTCGCCAGAAATAATGTTTTTTGTTTCATGAAAAGAAAACGTAGATAAATGGCCTATACTTCCTAATGCTTTTACTTCTCCATTTGGAAAGGTATAATAATTGTCGATTGCTTGGGCTGCATCTTCAATAATAGCTATGTCATATTTGGCTGAAAGCGCCATTATTTTTGACATGTTACATCCCATACCTGCATAATGAACTGGGACAATTGCTTTCGTTTTATTTGTAATTAATACTTCAATTTTGTCAGCATCTATTCCTGGATGATCTTTACATGAGTCACAAAAAATAATAGTTGCCCCTCTTAATACAAAGGCATTTGCCGTACTCACAAAGGTATATGATGGCATTATTACCTCATCACCTTCTTTAATATTCAAAAGGATGGCTGCCATTTCTAAAGCGTCCGTACAAGATGTTGTTAGTAAGCACTTTTTAAAATTATATTTGTTTTCAAAAAAAGTTTGACACAGTTTTGTATACTTACCATTTCCAGACAATTTACCAGATTCAACAGCATTATGAATATAATCTGTTTCTTTACCGGTTAAGTATGGTTTGTTAAATGGTATCATAGTATATTCCAATAGTGATAAATGTATTTTGTAAATATAACATTAAAACCATAGTTTTGATAAAACATTGTTGCAGATTTATTATCTCCCTGTGTTGTTACCTCAATGGATGTGCATTTATAATCAACAGAAACACTTTCAGCTGCGCTCAATAATTGTTTAGCAATTCCTTTTCTTTGATAGTCAATACCTACTGCTATTAAGCCAATTTTTGAGGTTCCAGTATTTAATGATTCTATAGTTGTAAGGCCAATTATTTTATGGCTATCTTTAAATACTAATATTTGAGAATGAGATTTTTCAAGTAAACAATTGTCTATCCATTGACGGTATAATTTTTCAAACTCAACCCTACTAAAATTTTCATCCCGGTTATACCTAGATTTAATGCCACTTAAATAGGCTAATTGAAGTAATTCATCTTTTGAATCTTTTTTTACATCAAAAATTTGTGTTTTCCCTAAAGAATTAAGTTTTGAATTGATTTTTTTATGAAAAGTAATCTTATTTTCCATAAATTTAAGGCCTTTAAACGCTTGAATTCTATGGTTGGAAAACAAATAAACAAGTCTATATGGTGTGCTTAGTTTTATAAAAGAAGCAGTGTCAATACTATCTTTTACGTTGAGTTTGCCTACATTATACTTAAAAAACTGTGAATCCCATTTAAGTTTATTAATCATTAGTTTTTGATTTAATTATGTAAATTGGTCTATTTTTAACACCTTCAAAAGTTTTTCCAATATAAAGACCTACAATTCCCAAAGTCATCATTATTATTCCAGATAAAAACCAGATAGATACTATCAAACTTGTAAAACCAGTTACAGAAATCATTCCGGATATCCATTTATATAGAAAAAAAAGGGCTACAAACATTGAAGACACTGAAATAAAAAAACCAATTTTAATCATTATTTGAAGTGGTTTATCAGAGTAGGCTAAAATAATATCAATAGCAAGTTTTATTAATTTTTTCATATTATAAGATGTTTCACCTTCTAGCCTTGGTGCATGCTTAACTTTGATTTTAGTTGTTTTAAAACCTACCCATTTTACCATAGTTGGAAAATATCTAATAGATTCTCTCATTTTAACAATTGCTGAAACAACATTCTTATGATATATTCCAAAATTAGCAACTGATTCATCTTGTTTATATCCAGTTAAATAACTCAATACTTTATAGAATAAGAAAGAAAAAGTACGTTTAAAGAGCGAGTCTTGTCTTGCATGCCGGCTGGCTAATACGACATCATAGCCTTCTTTTACTTTTGAGTATAATTTAGGTATTTCTTCAGGCTGATCTTGTAAATCACAATCCATCACGACAATCCATTCTCCTTTTGCATGGTCTAAACCTGCGGTAATTGCGTAATGTTGCCCAAAATTTCTACTCAATTCTATTCCCACTATTCTTTTATTTGATTTACTTAATTTTTCAATTTCTCCCCAAGAATTATCTGGGCTTCCGTCTTCAATTAATATAATTTCAAAATCAGGTGTGATTTTAAGCATGCTGTCCTCAATTCTTTTTACAAGTATAGGTAATATGTTTTCAGCTTGATAAACTGGACTAATAATTGAAAATTTCATGGTTTGAATATAATTTATTACTATATACTTATTTTTATTCTATAAAGTTACTAATTTGAAAAGTTATTATATTATAACTTAGTTAGTCTCTTAAGGGAGATAATACTGTTTTAGTAACTTTATAATTTAATATGGCAAATTTTTCTTAAATACTTAACCTTTATTTCAAGTTTGAATTATGAAATCTGAATTTATTTTTTAGTTGTAAAACTGTATGTTTTTGTTTTAAATGTTTTGTTATTAGTTAAATACAGTAATAAATGTGCCGTGAATTAAGCTTAAATAACTGATGTTGGTTTGATCATAGGTAGGTGAGATAAATTATTCAAATATTTTAAGAGATAACGAGATGTTGGTTAAAGCTAATAGAATGTCATGTAGAAGCACTGATTTTTTGTCATCACGTTATAAGTAGAGCAACATAATAACGGACTTTATTCCAAATAAAATTAACCAAATTTGGGTCACAGATATTTCTCGCATTAGAACAGTGAATGATTTTTGTTATTTAGTTTTAGCTATATTGTGTTTTTTTGCAAAATAGCAGGCTAGGATATAAATGATAATTGAGGGCTTTTTGGGAGTACATTGTGTTTTATAAAAAGGACTATGATACTGATTAGAACTAATGCAACGCTCCTTTATAGATGTGCATATTGTTGTTACCAATGCATTAAAGGGCTAATAGACGAAATGTAAAAATGAGAGAATATAATGATTGATATGAAAACGTAATAGTTAATGTTATATTGAACTTTTTATAACATTAATCGCTCATAAATTACTATCAAGATTTAAATAATGAAAGATTACACTTACCTTTGGATTATAAAACTCCGAATTGGTATGTCATTTTAATTAAAACATTAATTAAAACTGTCGCCGTATTTTAAGATTAGAGAAGCAAAGTAAATTATGAACATTAAAAAATTAGAAAAATAAATGCTTTTTAATTCAATAGATTTTGCGATATTCTTACCAATAGTATTTTTATTATATTGGTTTGTTACAAATAAGAGTTTAAAACTGCAAAACTTATTAATAGTTGTTGCTAGCTATCTATTTTATGGCTGGTGGGATTGGCGATTTTTATCGCTAATTTTATTTAGCACATTGGTAGATTACTACATTGGAGTTAGATTAGCAAAAGAAGAAATCACATCAAAAAGAAAGGTGTTGCTTTGGATAAGTATTCTGATAAATCTAGGGTTTTTAGGGTTTTTCAAATATTACAATTTCTTCCTTGATAATTTCATTACGGCTTTCTCATTTTTTGGGACTCCAATAAACGCACAAGGATTAAATATAATTTTACCAGTTGGAATTAGTTTTTACACATTTCAAACACTGAGCTATACAATTGACGTTTACAAAAAGAAACTTGAGCCTACAAAAGATTTTATTGCATTTACAGCATTTGTAAGTTTCTTTCCTCAATTAGTTGCTGGGCCAATCGAAAGAGCCACAAATTTACTTCCTCAATTCTACAAAAAAAGAAATTTTGATTATAGTAAGGCTGTTGTTGGATTAAGACAAATTTTATGGGGTTTATTTAAGAAAGTTGTAATTGCAGATAATTCAGCACAAATAGCAAATGAAATATTTAATAATTCAGCAGGTTATTCAGGAAGCACATTAGTTTTGGGTGCAATATTTTTTACATTTCAAATTTATGGGGATTTTTCGGGGTATTCAGATATAGCAATTGGTACATCTAGGTTATTTGACTTCAATTTAAAACAAAACTTTGCATTCCCGTATTTTTCAAGAGATATTGCCGAATTTTGGAGAAGATGGCATATTTCACTTTCAACTTGGTTTAGAGATTATTTATATATCCCATTAGGCGGTAGTCGTGGCGGAACTTGGATGAAGGTTAGAAATACTTTTGCAATATTTATTGTTAGTGGATTTTGGCACGGAGCAAATTGGACCTTTATATTTTGGGGAGGATTAAATGCTTTGTATTTTCTTCCTCTTCTTTTGCTCAAAAAGAACAGAGTAAACACAGATACAGTTGCACGTGGAAAACACTTGCCTTCTTTTAAGGAATTTTATCAAATAGGAATTACATTTAGTTTGACTGTTTTGGCTTGGATCTTTTTTAGAGCAGAAAATATTGAACACGCTTTGAGCTATTTGTCTACTATTCTTTCAAAATCAATATTCTCAATTCCTCATTTTTTAGGAATGAGAATGGCTTTAACTACACTAATCTTAATTTCCATATTTATTGTTGTTGAATGGTTAGGTAGAGATGAACAATTTGCAATTGAAAATATTAGTGTAAAATGGGGCAAACCGTACAGATGGACATTCTACCTTATAATAATATTTTTAATAATTATTTTTGGAGGTAAACAACAAGAATTTATTTATTTTCAATTTTAATCAGGACTTTTACAATGAAAAAATTTATTTCAAATTCTACATGTTTCATTTTAATATTTATTACATTATTTCTATTAGTTATTAGCTATAATTTTTTTTTGATAAAAACAACTAATGTAGATATTGCCGTTAGTAAAAAAATATTAATACTTGGTGATTCAAATTCAGAGTGTGCTATTAATGATTCTATATATAAATCTTCTATTAATTTATCAGCTTCAGCAGATTCATATTTTTATTCATATTTAAAACTTAAAAAGGTTATGAATACTAATGAAATTGATACATTACTATTATCCTTTTCTCCTCATAATATTTTTAACAATGGAGGGCAGTTTAATGATTCATATATTTATTCTAGATTTAAAGTTTATTATCCACTAATGGATGAAAATGATTTTAGATTTTTGATAAAAAATAACCCTTTCGCAGTATTTAAATCTACTCCACCAATAATTAAGGTTACATTAGAAAATAGTGTTAAAGTAATTCTAAATAAACCTATTCATTATGGAAAGTTTAATTTATTAAATCGTAATATTTTAATTGAAGTTCAAGAAAAACTAAAAAATGGAAAAAAACTACCTTTTTTTGAAATACTTGAAAAATTAATAATTTCTAAGCATGAAATTGAATATTTAAATAAAATTGTATCTTTTTGTAAAAAAGAGAAAATAAAACTTTTTTTAGTGAATACGCCAAAAAGGAAAGAATTATTAGAGTATCCAAAATATGGCGTTATGGAATTTAATAAATTTTATGATTTAAACTATTCGGATATTGTATATCTTGATTTTTCTCAATTAAAAATGTCAAATGATTTTTATGGTGATTTCGTTCACCTAAATATGAAAGGGTCAACTTATTTTTCTAATTTGCTTAAGAATGAAGGGTTAGCAAAATTAACAAGAAAGTACAAACGAACAGTCGAGTAGATGACTGATATATGATTGACTGTTAACGTTGATTTCACGTTAACTTACATGAGTGTTTCGTGCTTGGTGGGTCATTTTCGACTTGAATTTTAAACTAAGTAACCTCTCATTTAAAGATGTATGCCTGAAAAGTTTCATTGAATACGAGTATTATGGTGGGGTAAAAAGGTGAAATCGGTCGATTAAAGTGCTTCAAAAGAAGTTGAGTTACTTAAGTTTATTTATTAAATGGGATTTAGATTGATTACTTACTGACAATTTTCTTGAACGTGTAGGTGTAATTGAGCTTTTAAAAAAGGGCTGAGTTAAAAAAACTAAATCATAAAGCCCCTAGTAAAGGCGGTTGTAAAAAAAACGGCCTAAGCAATAGAGCTTAATAATAAGGCGCTATTTAAAACTAACGTCAGTACGAATATACTGGAAGACACTAAAGCGTAATGTGAAAGTCAGTATAACATAAGGAAATCATTGGAGTGAAAAAGTGATGTTGAAAAATGAATTTTATTTAGATCAAACTTTTATAACATTAAGTACTCATAAATTGTTGTTAAATATATAATCAAAATTTATAATAATGAAAGATTACACTTATCTTTGGATTACAAAATTCAAATGAGGTGTTTCAATTTAGCAAAAATGAATATTTTAAACTGTAGCCGTATTTTAGGAATAAATAAAAATAATGAGGAAACAAAAAATCTACTTTCCAAACTTAAATGGGTTGCGATTTATCGCGGCTTTTCTGGTGATAATTCATCATATTGAACAGTTTAAATCAATTTACAAAATTGATAATTATTGGAAAAGTATTCCTTTTATTGGTATTGTCGGGAAACTTGGAGTTATTTTGTTTTTTGTTCTAAGCGGTTTTCTAATAACATACCTATTATTAACCGAAGAGCATTCATTTAAGAAGATAAGCATAAAAAAATTTTATATGCGGAGAATCATTCGCATATGGCCGTTGTATTTTTTAATTATTCTTTTGGCTTTTTTTGTTTTACCAAACATTCAAATTTTTAATTTGCCGGGCTACGGTAAGGATGTTATCTATTCCAATTTAATGTGGAAATTAATCTTGTATGCAATTTTCTTCCCAAATCTAGTCCTTTCATTATTAGGTGTTGTTCCATACGCTTCTCATACATGGTCAATTGGTACAGAAGAACAGTTCTATTTGGTTTGGCCATTAATTCTAAGATACATAAAAAAATATCGAATATTATTAATGGTCGTGATTATTATTTCTTACTTGGCCTTCAAGTTTTTTTTGCTTTCACCATTTGGTAATTATATACCTTATAATAACATAATTAAAGCTTTTTGGCATTCGTTTCCAATAGACTGTATGGCAATTGGAGGAGTTTTTGCCATTCTTCTATTCGAAAAAAGTCAATACTTGAAATATATCAT
>Ga0209292_1003833_pt1 | contig 16315 bp, 13 predicted proteins | sample GOMGulsemesocosm_2_FD_184634 | JGI IMG/M metagenome (GOLD analysis project Ga0209292, IMG submission 184634) | Methane-oxidizing microbial communities from mesocosms in the Gulf of Mexico - GOM9C Gulf of Mexico (SPAdes) (version 2) | ecosystem: Environmental > Aquatic > Marine > Cold seeps... | reverse complement strand
AGTAGGTACTTGGGTTTAGTCTGGAACAATAAACCTGTGCCTCTAAACCTTTAAATTCTCGCTAAGCGATCACTTAATTAATGGAACTGGTATTAAACAAACTCATCTCAATATTTACAAATAAAAACCCAGCAGTTACGCTGGGTTTGATGTTTATTTATGGCTAATATGTCTTTATATTAACACTTTAAATTAAACGGGATCTAGAACGGAAAAGAACGAAAAATAGTTGTATAGATAGAGTGTCTGACTGAATACCATCAATTATAACCATTGTGTATAACAACAATTAATAATACAGCATCTAAATTTTTAACTATTCACCTTTCAAAGGTTACACTCTGTATACATATAGCCTTTAAGTATACACAACAACCACTGGTTGGTTTAACGCCTTGTTTCGTATATAACACACTCTAATTAACTTATAGTCATCACGAAATGATATCTTATGTAAATGCTAACCATAACCTATACTTCAAAAAAGGCATTGTGTGCTGTTATGAAAGCAGCCATTTATAAAGCGAAACCCCAGATATAATAAACAACGGGATTAAGAATAAAGATATACCAGGAAACATGGATAGTATGGAAATATAATAGCTTTTTGTTTGTCTTTTGGTGGTATTTGGTGATTTTACTATTTCACCATCAAGTATAAATGGGAGCCAATACTTTCCAAATAGCTCATCCGTAAAAAAATCACTATGTGCCATGTCATGATAACGATCCTCAATCGTAGGTGTATTAAAACCTAACGCGCCAGAAGCGCCATAACCAAAAGTGCTAGTTTTTGCTAATACAGGCCATATATCTTTTGTGCCAATATCATTAATAACACTGTCATTTCGTGGGAAATTTGGTAATTTATCCCATCCAAAATTTTCAGGCACAATTGAACCACAAAGTATCATTCTATCAACATCAAAGTCAGTGTTGTTTTTCAAGAATTTAGCTGTAATGTATGTTCCAAAGCTATGAGCAACAATGACTATCTTATGGTCAGGAAAGTCTCTACGTAGTAGTCTCATCTTTTTTGTGACATGCATTACCTTTAACCAACGAAATATTGTAATCAGAGGCAACCAAAAGGCAATAGCGTTAAAAAAACCAAATTTAATTGGCTTTACAGTGACATTACTATTCGACTCAACAAAATCCTTAAAATCATCATACCATTCAGCTTGGGTTCTAATGCCATGAATCATAGCAACTAAAGTAGGTTTTACGTAGGCTTTCAGCATACCTGTACCTTGTAGGAACAGAAAAACACTCTCAACAAGTTCTTTTTCTTTTTGATTATCAATAGCAGACAACCGCAACTGTATATGTTCTAATCGTTTTTCAGGTAAAATATTAACAAATTCATTTTTTATCTGATTAAACAAATCGAGAGTTTCAGTCATTCTATTCAAAAACCTCAATACTCTCAGTTAATGAATAAAGAACATTGATATTTTCAGATGTTACAACAATATCTAGTCCTGTTCGAAAATCGAACACTACTTTTGGCACATCTGAGATAGAGGCATAATCAGCAATACCACCGAGTGCAGGCGATTCTACCCTAACTATTTTTTTAATAAGCCCCTTATCTTCTAGAAACATAATTATTAAAAATGAGGACGGGGAAGGCGTTAGAGATAATTTATCTAGAAAAATAGGCAGAGTAAATAATGCTTTAGAGTTACCTTGATATTCTTGATACAACTCAGCAAGATGCTCTAAGGCTTCTTTTTTTGTCGGATTATTCTGCATTAAATGCAAGTATGTTTTTGAAAACGTACTCATAATCTGAATCCTTACAGTATGCTGTAATTGTAAACTCGTTCATTTCACCTGACATCAATACATGAATTTCACGAGAAGGCACAGTTTCATTCTCTATAGTTTTAAAGAAAATATTATTATTTTCACAATAGACATCATTTCCTGAAAATTGTTCCATACTTTTGGCTACTGAATTGTCAGCAAGTAAATCTGAGTCACGGTCTCCTGTTGCAGCTCTAATTGTATTACCTACACTATTCTTAAGTGTAGCATCACTAAAACGTAATACCCTAGATAACTCAATTCTTTTATCCCATATTTTTGTTTTTGATTTGGACAAATTAATTGCATAAGACCTAATTTTAGATTTAGGAATTATAGTATCCGTTAGTTTTAAAAACTCCTCTACGTCTTCATCATACTTTGTTGTATGTGACTTTGATGATATACGCACTTCAACAAGTCCTGATGAATGCATTTTTAATAAGCAAATAGACCGAGACTTAATTATCTTATATCGTTTATTAAGGTATCCATCTTGAGTAACTTCATCGCCTTTATATTCATAACGAATTCTTGTCGAGATCGCTTTAATAATGAAACTACCATTAGTGTCAAACCTAACAGCAGTAACTGTTTGTTTCTCAGGCATATTTAAGATGATCGGGGAATCAACAAGTTTATCCCATTTAGCAGTTTTTATACGCTTTAAGAGAGTCTCTTTTGTTAAAGTATCAAGGGTGTCTTTAGGGATTTGGTATAAAAATATATGTTGACGACCAGTCTCTTCCGCTTTTGACAATAGGTCTATCAATTCTTCTACTTGGATTTTCCCTTCTTCTACAGCGGGATATACGCGTTTTTCAAAAAGCTCAACCCAAGTTCCTGAAAAGTGTAATTTTTTACTTTGAAGAAACTCAGTTACAACGTCTTTGCTTGTTGTTTTCTCTAATAACTTCAAAATAGACTGTACTTGGTCTTTAACGCTAGAACTCACTGAAATCCCTGCCATCGGAGTAGAATATATAAGGTAATATCCCCAATATTCTATAGAATATATTCATTAAAAACCATTTAATTATTAAACATTAATCCCAACAACCGTAAAATTCTTATCTGATTTCAACAGCAAGAGGATTATGCAAGAGCACTTTAATGGCACTTACGTACATAATCAGGGTTGGGTATCATCTACTGTTTTTTGGTGGTATTTACTACTGAGAAAGTAGTAATAATTTTTTAGAAATTAAATCTATTTCTTTATCACTAGAGTTTATGTCATTTATCAGTTCAGTTAGTTGGTTATCATACTGCTCATACAAAACCTCAAGTTACTCATCTGTAGCGTTTAATATAATTTCACAAAAATCCTCTTACTATTCATAATCACTTCTTCAATAAAGCTTTTTAACCTCAAATAATTTCAAGCTATACTATGAGGGGGAATATGCCGCTGTTATCATTTTTTGATTGAACTCACTAACAATAGCAATAAAGTTGCCCATGAATTCTTTAACAATATCCTTATGTGTACGCTTAAAGTAGTCATCTAGCAATTTAAGTAAAAATGCATCATAGCCCAGAACAATTTCAACAAGACGTTCACATGTCAGTTTTCGTTCTTAGAAAACCTGACAACAGCTTTAGAAATAAGATAATCGTGACAACCGAAGTTGCACCTGCCAATTTTTGTAGTTCAAAATTTATACGGTCTAAAACAATATGACAGAAGTATTTTTAACTATACACACCACAAAAACAAAAAAACCAGCAATAATGCTGGGTTTTTAGGTAAATAACTGTAATTTACTATTTAAATTTACAGTTTTATGTCAGAACGGAATATCGTCATCAAAATCAATAGTTGGCTCTTGAGGGTTTACCTTTGGAGCAGCTGGTTGATTTTGTTGTTGGAAACCACCTTGTGGTTGCTGAGGTGCTTGCTGTTGAAAGCCACCTTGTTGTTGCTGTGGAGCTTGCTGTTGAAAGCCGCCCTGCTGTTGCTGAGGAGCTTGCTGTTGAAAGCCACCTTGCTGTTGTGGTGGTGCTTGGTTATATGCAGGCTTTGGAGCTTGCTGTTGGAAGCCACCTTGTTGCTGTGGTGCTTGTTGTTGGAAACCACCTTGAGAGGCTCCGCCACCTTGGCGTGAATCTAACATTTGCATAACACCGTTAAAACCTTGAATAACAACTTCAGTTTTATACTGATCTTGTCCTTGCTGATTCTGCCATTTACGTGTTTGTAATTGGCCTTCAAGGTAAACTTTTGAACCTTTTTTCAGGTATTCGCCAGCAACTTCAGCTAATTTTCCAAATAAAGAAACGCTGTGCCATTCTGTTTTTTCTTTTTGTTCGCCTGTTTGTTTATCTTTCCAACTTTCAGACGTTGCAACTGTAATGTTAGCAACGGCACTGCCGTTAGGCATAAAACGAACTTCAGGGTCTTGGCCTAAATTTCCAAGAATAATAACTTTGTTGACACCACGACTGGCCATGCGTAAATCCTATATCTGCAGTAAATACTATTTACTGATAATACATCAACAACACGAAAAATCGATTGAGATGTTTAATGTTTTAAAAATTGAAAATTATTCTACCACTGAATATAAATAATTTCTGATGTTTTGAATGTTTTTACAAAATAATTTCGTACTCGAATGTTACAACTTACTCTCTATCAACATATGCGATTTCATCTTATTGATAATTTCTTCAGAGATTACTTGGGCTTTCTGTTGTTTAAAACAAAAATGTACCATTACAGCAGTACCTGAAGCACACTTTTGATTTTTTTGCCAAAGCTCTTGATGCACATCAAAAGATGAATTTCCAATGCGACTAATATAGGTTTTTACTTCCATTTCTGTGCCGTAATGCATTTGAGCGTGAAAGGTCACGTCTATTTTAGCTAAGATTAGCTGCCAATTATTTACATCTAAATCAGGTGTAAACATCTTGAAAATATTGTCTCTTGCACCTTCAAACCAAACAGGTACCAGAGTATTATTGATGTGACCTAACGCGTCAGTATCGGTAAATCGAGGTGAAAAAGTATCACTAAACATGCTTTAAAATTACCTATAATTAATATGAGCCCCTTAAATATGGGAACCTAATTGACGACTACAAAAAGCGCTTAAGCACTCTATCGATTTGTGTCATTCTTATTTTTTTAATCAACTTTCTTGGTTTAGTACCGTAGTCATTCACTGATTCTATTTCACTAAAATGATTAACCACTCTGGTGTTTTTAAAAATAATATTTTTTTCTTTCTCTACTAGTGGCATTAGTGTTTTGTTTGGATCGTCTAACAACATTCCGTTCTCTAAATCTAAAGACCATGCTCTTGGGTTTAAATTACTACCCGTTAGTAAATGAAATTGTTCATCTGAAACAATACCTTTTAAGTGAAAGCTGTGCTGTTCGTGCTTCCACAATCGAATAGTTAATTGCTTGGTATTGATGAATTTCTGCCACCTTTTTACAAATCTAAACAATAACATTTCATATAAATAAGGAATAATACCTATGGTGCTAAAGTCTTTTTCTTCGGGAATATAAAAATCATTTGCCGTTTTGTCGCCTACCACGATCGTTATTTTAACACCTCGTTTTAAGGCTTTGATCACATCTTTTTTCAGTGCTTTAGGCAAGTTAAAGTATGGTGTAAAAATTAGCAACGTTGACTGACTTTTTTGAACAATTTTTCTTATATTTTTATTAAGTTCATTACGCCTTGCACCACAAGCAACAAAAGGCTTAATAGTGATATTATTGTTTACGGTACATTGCTTTATTGGGTAAACAGAGCTCTTGATCAGTTTTTTTAACTTAGCGACATTTTTAGGAGTGTAATTTTCTATTGGGCCGTCATTTAATTTATAACAAAACCCTGACTCAACGAATGTAGTAGTTAAGTAATGGCAGAAACTATTAGTTAACGGTTCACTTTGTATTTGATAATAACGATCGAGTCGATATTTATCATGTTGATGCATATACACATCATTAATACTGGCACCGGTATAAAATAAATCGTGATCAAACACCATGCCTTTTAAATGTAATACGCCCAGTAGTTCTTTACTTTTTACCGGAACACCATAAATATCAATAGATTGACTGTATTGCTCTGCAAGCTTTAAGTATAGACTTCTGTTACCTAGGCTATCTTTTTCGCCAATAAGCCCTCGTTGCGCACGATGAAAATCAACAAAGACTTTAATATCTAATGTTGGTGTTAAGGCTTTAGCTTTATATAGGGCATGTAGAATTTCTCTACCCGCATCATCATCTTGCAAATAGAGGGCAGTAATATAAATTCGTTGTGTAGCATTGGCGATTAAATTGAGTAAAGCCTGTTTATATGCTTTGGGAGAGAAAAACGCCTGGATATTTGCTGCTGATGTGCCAAGTTGTGACAACGATTCCATTAATTACCTTTGAATTTTATATACTGTGAATCTGATATTATAACGAAATTATCGTGTAAGTAACCTCTAAAGTCACTTGAAGTGATGAGTTAAAATAAAAACACGCTGGTAAACCAATAATACTGGCGTTTATAATAAAGAAAAGAGGTATTCTCGTAATACCTCTTTTGGTATTGTGATTTAGATTGTGGCAGCCAATTCTGCTGCTTGTCTAATGGCACGTTTAGCATCTAACTCAGCAGCTACGTTAGCACCACCAATTAAGTGAACACTCACGTTAGCGTCTAACAGTGTTTGATATAAACTACGCTCCGATTGTTGTCCCGCACAAATAATCACGTGATCTACTTCTAGCGTTTTCTCTTGCCCATTAACTTCAATAACCAATCCGCTATCGTTTACCTCTTTATAGGCAACAGCAGGTATCATATTTACACCATTCTTTTGAAGTGTAGCTCTGTGTATCCAACCTGTTGTTTTACCTAGTCCTGCACCCACTTTCGTTTCTTTACGTTGCAGTAAGTAAATTTCTCGCTCTGTTTTATGAAATTCAGGATTCGAAATTAGTGCACCCGCTTCTTTGTATTCTTTATCTACCCCCCAATTTTTCATCCAAGCGTCAAGGTCGGTGGTTAGTGATTTATCTTCTGCTAAGAAACACGCAACATCAAAGCCGATACCACCAGCACCGATAATGGCAACTTTCTGTCCTATTGGTTGCTTGTCTCGTAGTACATTTAAGTAGCTTTTCACTTTAGGATGTTCAATGCCTTTAATATCTAACTGACGTGGAACAATACCTGTTGCTAATACAACCTCATCAAAACCTGACTTTTCTAATTCTTCAGCTGTTACTTCTTTTGAAAGCTGAAGCGAAATGTCATGTATTTTAATTTGTTCGTTGAAGTACCTTAATGTTTCGAAGAACTCTTCTTTACCGGGAACTTGTTTCGCAAAGTTAAACTGACCACCAATTTCATTGGCTCTATCAAATATAGTTACTTTATGTCCACGTTGTGCAGCATAAACACTAAACGCCAGACCGGCAGGACCAGCACCAATAACGGCAATATTTTTATTATGCGATGTTTGTTCAAAAGTGAGTTCGGTTTCATAACAAGCTACTGGGTTTACTAAACATGAAGCCCGTTGTTGTTTAAATACATGATCTAAACATGCTTGGTTACAACCAATACACGTATTAATTTCATTACTCTTATTTTCAGCAGATTTATTTACAAATTCTGCATCAGCTAAGAAAGGGCGTGCCATAGAAACCATATCAGCATGACCATTTGCTAATACTTCTTCGGCAACTTCAGGCGTGTTAATTCGGTTTGTAGTAACAAGAGGAATTGAAACTTCTTTTTTCATGCGTTCTGTGATCCACGTAAACGCAGCTCTTGGAACCGAAGTGGCAATAGTAGGTACACGAGCTTCATGCCAACCAATACCTGTATTAATAATAGTCGCACCAGCAGCTTCAACGGCTTTAGCCATGGTGACAACTTCTTCCCATGTATTCCCGCCTTCAACTAAATCAAGCATTGATAATCGGAATATTATAATAAATTTCGCGCCTACACGTTCACGTACCGCTTTAATCGTTTCAATTGCCAAACGCATGCGGTTTTCAATACTTCCGCCCCACTCATCTGTTCGTTGGTTTACTCTCTTACAAGCAAATTGATTAATGAGGTAACCTTCTGAGCCCATAATTTCAACACCATCATAACCAGCCTTTTGTGCTAAACGAGTTGATGATGCAAAATCTTTAATGGTGCCTTTAATTTGGCGGGCTGACATTGCTGCGGGGGTAAATGGATTAATCGCAGACTTTACTTTACTCGCAGAAACACTAAATGGGTGATAAGCATAACGACCTGCATGTAATAATTGCACACAAATTTTTGTATCATATTTATGCACAGCAGAAGTGATTTTCTGATGCTTTTTAACGTGCCATGGCTTACTAAGTTCACAACCGAACGGAGCCAATCTACCACGCATGTTTGGACTAATTCCGCCTGTAACAATCAGGCCTACTCCACCTTTAGCTCGTGCTTCATAAAACGCAGCAAGTTTATCAAAGCCATTTTTTTCTTCTTCTAGGCCAGTATGCATGGATCCCATTAACGTTCTATTCGCTAATGTGGTAAAACCTAAATCTAATGGCTCTAATAAGTGCGGGTAAGCTGAAGTATTACTCATATTAATTCACTATTTCATTCGTTAAAGAACCCATAAAAGAGACTAAGGGTCCAACCAGTTTTATATAAAATAGATGTTGTTGATGAAAATTTCAAGCTTTATTTTGACACCTGTCAGATTGAATTAATTCGTATTTGATAATGCTTATCATTACCCCTGTTCTTTTCTGTTAAACTAACTTCAATAACAGTTTTATTAGTACTAAGCACAAGAAGATTTATGAATAAAAAAGCTCTGCTATCTATAATTTTAGCTCAACTAACATCGGAATTAGAAAATAGCCAACATGCAGCTCACAATGCTCATTTAGCAGCAACCGACGATCAATCAGTTGCTGAAACGCAATACGATACGTTAGCGATTGAGGCCAGTTATTTAGCTGAAGGACAATCTCGACGTGTTGATGAAATAAAAGTATCAATCACACTTTTTGAGCATTTAACCAAACAAGGGCTAGATGAGCCTTTAAAAGTATCAATGGGTACATTAGTCCAGCTAGAAAAAGATCAACCAAATAATGCTTGGTTTTTTATTGGACCAGCAGCAGGTGGATTTAGATGTGAATTAGAAAATCAAAAAATCACATTGATCACGCCACAATCTCCTATGGGTTCAGCATTAATGAACAAAGAAGAAGGTGATAATGTGGAGATAAAACTAGGTGACAAAGTAATATCAGACTTTATTGATAAAATACGTTAGAAAGCTATACCTCATTTCCTTCGGATTTTATCAAAAGGTATTACTGAGGATTGAGTAACGATTTAATGTTAGCTATGTTAGCTACTTTTTCATCTATTTTTAAATAAGCAACCGACTCTTGGTATACCAAAGTCGCTTCTAGAACACCTGGCATATTAATTAAATGCTCAGCAACAACATCGGCTTGGTCTTCGCTTTCTAATGTTGTGGAAAAGCTAAAGCTTTTTGATTTTTTAAGTGGTTTCATTCCCAACGTTCCAATGAACCAAAGTACACAAAGAATAGCCATCACTAAGAAGATTGTTTGTTCGCCAAATTGGGTAGCAATAACACCACCAACAACACCACCAGCAAAAGCACCTAAAAACTGACTACTAGAATATACTCCCATCACACTGCCCTTAACACCGGCAGGTGCTATACGAGACAATATTGATGGCATGGTTGCTTCTAAGTAATTAAATGCGGTAAAAAACATCACAACCAAAATTACTAAGGTCCAAAAACCTAAGGGTAAGGTCCATAATAAAAATAATGCACTGGCAAGTAGCAATACCATAGCTGAGAACATTTGTTTTTCTTTTTGTTTTTTAATGCCCATGATCATAAATGGCACCATTAAGAAAAACGAGCCTAATAACGCTGGTAAATATAGCTGCCAATGCTGTTCTAGTGCTAAACCACTATTTACAAATTGCTTAGGTAGGGTAACAAAGCAGGCAGTTAATGCCATATGAAGAATAAAAACGCCCCAATTTAAACGGGTAAGTTGTGGATGACGGATTAATTTGCTGATTTGTGCTGGCAGCGCAATATTATCACCCTTAGGTGCTTTATTTACCGTGCGCGGCACCATAAATTGAATCATTATCATAGCAAATACAGTGAGCACCGCCGTAATCCAAAATAAGCCACTTAACCCAAAGTGTTGAGCAACAACAGGTCCTAGCACCATAGCGACAGTAAAAGATAATCCAATAAACATACCTATGGTGGCCATAACTTTCGGTCGTTGTTCTTCACGAGTTATATCAGCAGCTAAAGCTAATATAGCGCTGGCAATAGCCCCCATACCTTGTAAAGCTCGACCAAAAACAACGCCGTAAATAGTGTCAGACATTGCAGCAACAACACTACCAATGAAAAAGACTACGAGTCCGAATAATATAACGGGTTTGCGACCAAATTTATCTGACAGAATCCCCATAGGAATTTGTAACATGGCTTGCGTTAACCCATATGCACCAATTGCTAATCCAATCCATATAGGGCTATAACCGCTAAGTTGTTCACCATATATAGCAAAGATGGGTAATATCATAAACAAGCCAAGCATACGTAAGCCGAAAACGGTGGCTAATGAAAACGCTGCTTTTTTTTCAATTGTATTTAAACCGGTTACACTCATTTATGAATTCTTTTTTCATTTTGTCCAATAATATTGGCGCTATATTACCACGCCTACCCATTGAACAAAATCATATATTAAACATGATCTCAGTGTAGTTTTTGTGCGATAATGTTTGGTTCAAAGTCCACACGGAAAAGTTATGAGAAATATAGAAGTTAGAGGGGCTCGTACCCACAATCTAAAAAATATCAGTTTAGATATCCCTCGCGATAAACTCGTTGTCATTACAGGTCTTTCAGGTTCAGGGAAATCTTCGTTAGCTTTTGATACGTTATATGCTGAAGGCCAACGTAGATATGTTGAATCATTATCGGCTTATGCTCGCCAATTTCTATCACTAATGGAAAAACCCGATGTTGATCATATTGAAGGTTTATCTCCTGCTATTTCTATTGAACAAAAATCAACTTCTCATAACCCTCGTTCGACCGTTGGTACTATTACTGAAATATACGATTACTTACGCTTACTTTATGCCCGCGTAGGTGAGCCTCGATGTCCTGATCATCACGCGCCTTTAGCTGCCCAAACCGTTTCTCAAATGGTAGACAAAGTGCTCTCGTTAGATGAAGGAACGAAAGTGATGGTGCTCGCCCCTATTATACAAAACAGAAAGGGCGAACACATAAAGTTACTCGATAACTTAGCTGCTCAAGGATATATTCGTGCACGTATCGACGGTGACATTTGTGACTTATCAGATCCTCCAACACTAGACCTACATAAAAAGCACACCATTGAAGTTGTGGTAGATCGACTCAAAGTTAGAGAAGACATTCAACTACGTTTGTCAGAATCATTTGAAACAGCACTTGGCCTTACTTCAGGTACGGCAAAAGTTGCGTTTATGGATGAACCAGATAAAGATGAATTACTGTTTTCAGCAAACTTTGCGTGTCCACATTGTGGATATAGCATGCAAGAACTTGAACCTCGCTTATTTTCATTCAATAACCCTGCAGGTGCATGTCAAACGTGTGATGGTTTAGGCAATCAACAGTTTTTTGATCCTTCTCGAGTTATAGCTAATCCTGAATTAAGTTTATCAGGCGGTGCAATCAGAGGTTGGGATAAACGTAACTTCTATTACTTTCAAATGTTGCAAGCACTAGCAGACCATTATGAATTTGCGCTTGACCAACCTTTTTCAGAATTAGCGAAAGATCATCAAGAGCTTATTTTACGAGGTAGTGGCTCAGAAGAAATTCAATTCAAGTATATGAATGACCGAGGCGACATTGTTATTCGTAAACACCCTTTTGAAGGGATATTGAATAATATGGATCGACGCTACAAAGAAACTGAATCAAATGCAGTGCGAGAAGAGCTATCCAAATACCTTAACAATCAGCACTGTCCTGATTGTAATGGTAGCCGATTACGCTTAGAAGCTCGTAACGTTTTTGTAAATGAAACAACGTTACCGCAAGTCGCTGAATTTTCTATTTCAGATGCATTAGAGTTTTTTGTTGCACTTAATCTGCCAGGTCAAAAAGGGCAAATAGCTGAAAAGATCCTTAAAGAAATTATCGATCGTTTAGGCTTCCTTGTTAACGTAGGTTTAAATTACCTTAACTTATCGCGAGCTGCTGGTACCTTATCAGGCGGTGAAGCCCAGCGTATTAGATTAGCAAGCCAAATAGGTGCAGGATTAGTTGGCGTTATGTATGTATTAGATGAACCATCGATTGGTTTACATCAACGTGATAATGAACGCTTACTTACAACCCTGATTCATTTGCGAGATTTAGGCAATACCGTTGTTGTTGTTGAGCATGATGAAGATGCTATTAGAGAAGCGGATCATGTGATCGATATTGGCCCTGGTGCTGGTGTGCATGGTGGACAAATAATCGCATCAGGTACTGTCGACGACATTCTAAATTGTGAAGACTCACTTACCGGTAAATACCTATCAGGACGTGAAGCCATTGCAATACCTAAAACCCGTGTGCCTTTTGATAAAAACAATGTAGTAGAGCTTAAAGGCGCTACAGGTAACAACTTGAAAAATGTTGACTTGGTTATTCCAAATGGGTTGATGACTTGTGTAACTGGTGTATCTGGTTCAGGTAAATCTACGCTTATTAACGATACGTTGTATAAGCTTGCTCACATAGAATTAAATGGGGCAACAACACAAGAACCCGCTCCATATAAAGAAATTATTGGTTTAGACCTGCTCGATAAGGTTATCGACATTGACCAAAGCCCAATAGGAAGAACACCCCGCTCTAACCCTGCTACATATACGGGTATTTTTACTGCCGTACGCGATATTTTTGCAGGAACACAAGAATCACGCTCACGTGGTTATAAACCCGGGCGTTTTAGTTTCAATGTAAAAGGTGGGCGTTGTGAAGCTTGTCAGGGTGACGGACTGATTAAAGTAGAAATGCATTTTTTACCTGACGTTTATGTACCGTGTGATGATTGTAAGAGTCAGCGTTATAATCGTGAAACATTAGAGGTTAAATACAAAGGTAAAAATATTCATGAAGTTTTGGATATGACTATTGAAGACGCTTACGAATTCTTCAACGCGATTCCTGCCGTTAAACGTAAACTACAAACCTTATTAGATGTTGGCTTAAGTTATATTAAATTGGGTCAATCCGCTATCACTCTCTCTGGCGGTGAAGCGCAACGAGTGAAACTTGCTAAGGAGCTATCTAAACGTGACACAGGTAAAACCTTGTATATTTTGGATGAACCAACAACAGGGTTACACTTTCACGATATTAAACAGTTATTACAGGTGATTCATCGTTTACGAGATCATGGTAATACTATTGTTGTTATCGAACATAACCTAGATGTCGTGAAAACAGCTGACTGGATAATTGATCTTGGACCAGAAGGTGGTTCTGGCGGTGGCGAAATACTCATTAGTGGGACTCCTGAAGATGTAGCCGAACACAAAACGTCTCATACTGCTAGGTTCTTAAAACCTTTACTAGCATAGTCCAAACTTAGATTAGTCCCCGTCCACATAACTTGTTGAACAAAGACTTATTATTTCGCTAACCCAGCGTAAGTAATAAGTCTTTTTTAGTTTTGGCTTACACGTTAAGATGTCAAAACAGATTCTTTTTTATACTAATACAAGAACATACTATGACATCGAAAACTAACGCGTTAATCTACTTCCTAGCTTTTTCTAGTGGCTTCTCTATTATGGGAATTGAATTACTAGGAGGACGCATCCTTGCCCCCTTTTTCGGTAGTAGCGTGCATATTTGGGGAAGTATCATCACCGTTTTTATGTTGAGTTTATCCTTTGGTTATTTAATTGGAGGCAAACTTTCAACTAAAAATGCATCATTAACACGATATGGCATAATCTTCGTTCTTGCTAGCATTATGGTTTTACCTATTGCATTATTTTCACAGCCCATCATGGAAGGTATATTTGTAAACGTTGAGGACAGTCGCTACGGCTCTTTACTCGCATCAACAGCTTTATTTTTTATCCCCACCATAATATTAGGTATGATTTCGCCTTACTCTGTACGTTTATTGGTAACAGATAGCGAAAGCAGTGGCCAAGTAGCCGGAGTCTTATATTTTGTCAGCACCTTAGGAAGTGCGCTAGGAACCATTATTACATCGTTTTACATGGTGTTAGCATTTGAAGTTAACACTATAATTATTGGCTTTAGCATTACACTTGGTGGATTAGGCTTGGTGGCAATCCTTGCTCATAAAGCTAGTCGTAGCGTGACACAATCAACTTCTCAACTCGCGGTAAAGTAATCCCATGAAAATAAATAATCTGATCATATCCCTGATAGCTTTAGCGTTAATTCTTATTAGCACTACATCATTTTCACGTGTTATTCACAGTGAACGTTCACTTTATAGAAATATTATTGTCGAAGATAAAAAAGATCTACGCTGTTTAAAGTTCAATGTAAAAAGTAGTAAAACTAATCAAAGTTGCATGTATAAAGGCAATCCCGATCAACTTGTGTTTAATTATACTAAGTTAGTATTTTCCAGTTTGTTGATGATAGATGCTCCAAAAAAAGTACTGATTATTGGTTTAGGCGGTGGAACCTTATCGAATACCATTCATCATCTATACCCTCAAGCTACGATAACCAATGTAGAAATTGATCCTGCAGTAATAAAAGTTGCTAGAGAATATTTCGGCTTTTTTGAAAATGACAACGTAACTTCTATCGTTCAAGATGGCCGTATCTTTGTAAAGCGGGCAGGCATAAAAAAAGAAAAGTATGATTGGATAATATTAGATGCTTTCAATGGAGATTATATTCCTGAACATCTGCTCACTAAAGAGTTTTTCGAAGAAACTAAAAACATTCTAACTGATAAGGGCGTTATATCCGCTAATACATTCTCAGTTAGTAAATTATACAATCATGAGTCAGCCACTTACTACAATGTATTCGGGGATTTTATTAATGTCAGTAACCAAGAAAACAGTAATCGGATCATTTTAGCCGGGCATAAAGCATTACCAAATATAACTAAGATTAAGGAAAGAGTAAAAAATTTACACCCTATATTAAAAGTGTTTGGTATAGATATTAACGAGATAAGTAAACATATGGCATCGACTAAGAAAACAAAAGATTGGCCTGAAAATACCAAAGTATTAACCGATCAATACTCTCCCGCTAATTTACTTAATCTTTAGGAAATTAGCGTACATAGAGTATGTAACCTCAGATTCGAATAATATTTATTTTTACATGGGGTTATGAAATTTATTATCTCGAGTTAAGGTTATTTAGCTTTCTATTTTTTTAGCGTTAACTTACTACGCGTTATATTTGGCTTAGTCCCGTTATCAGGTTGATGAGCTCGTTTATTACTGGTAAACGTTAACGTTCCTGTATCAACCTTTTTAGTTTTTTCGTTTTTGTCATCAAGGATTTTGGGTTGTGCTGTATTGAGTGCTGTTTTTGTTGAGCCCGTAACTGCAGTGTTAATCTCTGACATTTCTTGGTCAGTTAAATAACGCCATTCGCCAACCTTTAATTTACCTAACTCAACACTCATTATACGAGATCGTTTGAGTGTGTTAACTTCATAACCTAAGTATTCACACATGCGTCTTATTTGACGGTTTAATCCTTGTGTTAGCACTATCTTAAATACAAATTTACTTTGTACTGATACAACACAAGGCTTGGTGATCGTACCAAGGATTGGAACACCTTTAGACATTCGCTCAATGAAACGCTCACTAATAGGCTTATCTACACTAACAATATATTCTTTATCATGGGCGTTTTCAGCCCTTAATATTTTATTAACAATATCACCATCGCTGGTTAAAAATATTAATCCTTCCGAAGGTTTGTCTAAACGGCCGATAGGGAATATGCGTTTTTGATGGCCAATAGCATCAATAATATTTCCACGAACATGAGACTCAGTTGTACAAGTAATACCGACGGGTTTATTGTAAGCAATATAAATACGATCAGATTTGTTCTTAGCTACTTGTTTAACAAGATGACCATTAACACAAACTTTATCACCAGATGAAACTTTAGTGCCCAATTCAGGAATATTACCATTAATAGTAACACGTCCTTTTTCGATCAATTTATCAGCCTCTCTTCTGGAACAGAAACCGGAGTCGCTAATATATTTATTTAATCGTTTTAAATCTTCAGACACAACATAACCTTGATGATAACTTTATCGAACTATTATACATGAGATAAGCATTTGTGTAGATAGATGAGGTTATAGCAAACGAAATATATTCAACACAACGAAAAAAGGCTATCCGTTAGGATAGCCTTT
>Ga0209292_1003831_pt1 | contig 16321 bp, 11 predicted proteins | sample GOMGulsemesocosm_2_FD_184634 | JGI IMG/M metagenome (GOLD analysis project Ga0209292, IMG submission 184634) | Methane-oxidizing microbial communities from mesocosms in the Gulf of Mexico - GOM9C Gulf of Mexico (SPAdes) (version 2) | ecosystem: Environmental > Aquatic > Marine > Cold seeps... | reverse complement strand
GATCTCGTCGCAATGTTACATTGATTACTATGTAGCAATCATGTGCTTTTGCTTGCTCAGCGATACTTTGTAAAAAAGCACCATTAAGTGCTAAGGCCTCTTGCCATGCCTGATTGTGGTCGACGTACCAAGGTTGCGTATTAGAGTATTCAGGAAGAATAATGAGTGACGGTTTACACACTGCCATTTCATTTATCATGCGAAGACAAGTCGCTAGGTTTTCTTGAACATTTGAAGAAGTGGCAAATTGAGATACGGCTACTCGCATGATATTTATTTTCCAGGTATTCATTGATGGCTTGAATTTAATAAGGTGAAAGCATATTACTTATCGATAAGATTTTACCTTAAAAAGTTAGCGGAGAGGTTATTTATTCCTAAATAAAAACACCATCTTTCGATGGTGTTTTTTTATCTTTAATTATTCAAAACATTTATTAAAGATTGATTGCTGTTCTTGCACCTAAGCCCGGCCCAAAAACAATCGCATTGAGTAATAAACGTGCGGTACCTTTGGTTGCACCGCGAAAATTTGGTTTGTTGGCGAACATAATGATTTGCCCATTACCTTTTGACTCTTGCGTTAAATAGGCAGTATTAGCTAGTCGTTGTTGAGCTTCCGGCCAAATTAAGCCACTCATACGAAGGTATAAATCATTTCCTTTTGGGATAGTACTCCAGCCGACTTGTTTAGCTTCTGCTTTTTTATTAGGGCTTAATACGCCATATCGCACGACCGCATTAGCGCCATCCTTCACCATAAACAGCGGCGCATTACTGGTTAAAATAGGCAGTTGTTCATGTACGCCGTAAGTTAACCAATGTTTCTGGTCGGTTCTTGCTGCCACCATTGCACCGGAAGGCATGAAGTTTTTACTCCAACTATCCCATGCTTCGAGTTGTTCTTTTTTCATTGGCTTTAGGTCTTCGTTATCACTCCAAGGAAACCATAAACCTGTAGCCACAGTATGATCATTTACTTTATTGCGGTTGGTGATCGTTACTTGTTGCGCTAACCATTCACGATATAAAGCTATATTATAATCAGCCGAATCTTCAAAGGTTTTATCTAACAAATTGACGTTTGAAAACGCTTCTTCATTAGCGAGTTGCTGTGCTGAATTTCCATTGACGATTAATGACCCGCCATTTTTCACCCAGTTATCAAGCAAGGCAATATTCGCTGTTGATAATGTGCCGTAATAACGACTAGGAACCACGATGACATTGTATTGGCGTAAATCCATACCATTGAGCAATTCGTGATTTAAGTGGGAATGACGAACACCTAATTGTGTGTCTATCATGTGCCAAATAGAGCCTAAGTCTTCGACATTAATACCATTTTGCGATAAAATCGCTATTTGAGGTTTTTTGAGTAACTGGAAATGTTCGCCGCCAATGTCAGGTAAATCACCTTCACCTAAGCCTTGATTAATCGCAGTAACTGCTGCGCCGGTATCTTGGGCAGCCTGTTTGATCAGCGCATGTAGTGCTGAGTCTTCTAAGGTATTGTCATATAAATACACGACTATAGAGCCACGATTAAAACTGTGTTTATTAAATAGCCCTTGTTTATCTAATATTCTTACTTGAACATTCTGTTCCATTAAGCGGGCAGCAAAACCCACGGATGCATCGCTAGCGCCATCAACAAGGTAAGCAATAGCACTATTGATTTCACTGATGTTTCCTGATGGGTTAGCTTTTTCAACAGCGACTAAATTTTTAGTCATGTGTGCCGATACTTCTAATGCTGGTAAACCATACATCATGCTTAAATTCCATGAGGTAGAGTCGTACATAACTGAGCTACCGTCACGTAAGGTTTTTTGACGCTCTTCGAGTAGTACTTTGTCGTTGATTTTTGCGTCAAACTCCAAAATAGCTGAAATAAGCGGTGCTTCATATTGTCGATTTTGAATGATAATAGATCCCTTTGGGATTTTGGCATCTTCAATTGTTTGCCCTAAATGATTGATCGCTTCATCAACAGTTTGAATTTTTGATGTTTTTTGATAAGTAATATTTTGCAGATCTAACAAATATAAGAAGTCGTTCATTCTACTGGTATTGTCTGTTGGCAGAATAACAAAACTTTTATTGGCGTATTGACCTTTAGTTGCCACGTGCGCTATGCGATTTTTGACAAAATCATTAAAGATCTCGTTACTGTGTTTTTGCAACGATTTTAAATTAGCAATGGAGCTGACAAACTGATGGTCAACCGATTCTTTGTAGGTACGAATATTGCCATTTTGTGTTCTTATGCCATCTTCAGCGGTACGCGCCTGTTCATATAAAATATGAATAGAACCACGGTATTCTGAATAGTTTGAATAACCTGGGTATAAGTTTTCAAACCATTCTCCGGTGTAGTATGGCCATACTTTTTTGTCGTATACACCGGCTTGTTCTTGTGCGAATACATCGCCCCAACGTTTTATACTGGCAGGTACATGGCTATTAATAGGTTCACGAGGTGGGCCGAAAAGATAAGTGTCTTGTGCCCCCATTTCATGGCCATCAATCATCAATAAGGGATACCATTGGTTTATGGCTTTGATACGGCCTCGCGACTCTGGGTTAGCGGCGAAATAAAAGTCACGGTTTAAATCGTACAGATAATGATTACCTCGACCAAAAGGCCATTCACCACTGTGTATTAACGACTGGTTATCAACATTTGGCGCGGCACCGCGGTGTTCTTGCATGCTTTTGGTGAAGCGCGCTCTGCCGTCAGGGTTCATCATAGGATCAACCAAAATGACTAAATCATCTAATAATGAAGTTACATCGGCATCTTCTGACGCAAGTAAATGATAAATTAATGCCAATGAACTGTCGGCTCCAGAAGACTCATTACCGTGAATACTATAAGCCATCCAAGCGGTAGCGGGAGTTTCTTTGATCAATGATTTAATTTTGCTGGCGCTAAGTGATTTAGGCCGGCTCAACTGGGCAATATTGCTTTTAATTTTGTTTAAGTTTTTAAGGTTTTTTTCTGAACTGATCACTAAATAATGTAAAGCTCGGCCTTCGTAGGTACGTGCATATTCAATAATATTCGCTTTGTTACTTTCATTGGCCCACTGTCTTACTAACGTATTTATTTGTTCAGGGGTCGCTGTTTTTTGGCCTACTTCAAAACCAAGCACTGAGTTTGGAGTCGTTATTTGGCTGTTATATTTTCCTGTTAATAAACTTGGGTACTCGAGGTTTTTATTTGCGGTAGCTTTCATTACAACTGTGGCAGAAACTGTTACCGATAGTATTGAAAATGCAGTGCATATCAAGCCCAATAGTAATTTTTGACCTGCTGAACTCTTCATAATTATCCTTTATCATTATTATTATTCCACCATGACTATAACGAAAAGTTAATGGATTTCATAAAACTAATGAAGATAAGTAGAACTTATAAAATTTCGAGGATGGATTATCTAACTAAATAATTCCCGTAGGGGAGATGTGAAATTATTTCAGATTTTCAGGTAAACTAGCAAAAATAACACAGTCATAACGTCACGAATCATTAGAAAATTATTATGTTCATTATGGTGGGCCAAAACTAATGACCGTTTATTAGTTTTTAGGATAAGGTCTGATGTTCAGCCAACAAACTAAATGATCACTTTTCAGCTAGAAGTTATTTATTACGTCCGTTACAAACGTTAGCTTTGGGAGCCTAAAATGGTCGTAATCAGGTTATCCAGAAATTCTCACTTTGGTGCTCGTTGTATACCTAAGACCTTATTTTAGAAAAAGTGGGCATCAGAGTTATCAAAAAAGGTTGTTAAGTAAGCTATACTAATACACAGTAAAATTCTCACAATTAGGTAGAAGCATGAAGAAATACCTATTCTTATTTATTGTATTTTTATCATTTCAGGTTTACGCAAAGAAAGTTACGTCTATCACCGTAGGTTGGGAAACATGGTACCCTTATCAATATCAAGATAATAATAATCAATTAATAGGCTTAGATGTATTCATTCTTAATGCCATTGCTGAAAAAATCTCAGCTAATTTAGCTTATATAGAACTTCCTTGGATACGGCATTTAATGTACGTTGAAACAGGTGAGATTAACATAGCCATGGGGTCTTCAAAAAATAAAGAACGTGAAAAGTATGCTTATTTCACTGATCCTTATCGAGTAGAAAAAGTCAGGCTTTTTGTTATGAAAGGTAAAGAGAAAGAAATAGATCTGGTTACTCTTGCAGATGTGATTGGTAGTAATCACATATTAGGTGTTGAAAGAGGATACTTTTACGGAGAAGAGTACACATATTTAAGAACTCGCCCTAATTTCAAAAATCATTTTAATGAAGTTACAGATCTTAGCCAAAACGTAAAAATGCTACTAAAAGGTAATATTGATGGCCTTTTAGCGGATCCAGTTGCCATGAATACGTATATAGAAATGTTTAACTTGCAAGGAAAGTTCGAGCAGCATTCTCTTTATATTTATCAAGCTGAAATATATTTTATGTTAAGTAAATCTTCTATGTCCTTAGAGGACGTAACAAAATTCAATCATGCTATTGCAGAGTTAAAAAATTCAGGGAAGATTAAGCAATTAATAAATAGCAGGTAATATGGTGTATGCGTGTCACATTTGTTGATGTAAAAGGGCGGTAAATGACTCACAATAAAAGCCGAAAGGTAAACTAAAAATAAGCATGACAGTAGGTTTCGGCGAAAGCATAGTACTGCCAATGAACCCTCGTTTTATGAAGTTATTTCCAAATATTGAAATAAAGCTTGAGTTAACCGAACGTGTGGTCGACCTTGTCGAAGAAAACATTGATGTTGCTATTCGAAGCGGACGTATAGCGGATTCGACAATGATTGCGAAACGCTTGGCATTTAATTATTTTTTATAATGCGCTAGCCCGCAATATTTAGTTAACAACGGAACCCCTCTTTGTCCTGAAGATTTAACTGAACATCAATGTATTAAGTGCAGTTATGCTCGTTGGCAAGAGTGGTTTCTGATGGCAGAAAAAAGAACAAAATTAACCATTAATCATGTTATTTCTGTGAATTCAGTCAATGGTCAAAAGCAATTAGTGCTGAATATTACTGGCTTAGCTTTAATACCCCTATGGGCGGTTAAAGATGAATTAGCTAACGGATCTTTAACCTAAGTATTACAAGGATATACTTTCAGCCCATATGAAGAACTAAGTGCTACCTACGCCATTTACTTAAAACGAGACATGGTGTCACCCAAGACACGAGTTTTTTTACATTAGCTAGTAGAAAATATAGTCGATTTTGATAGTTAATATAAAAGAGGATCTTAAAAATAACATCAACCTTTTTACTTATTAGCGCCATGGACTTAGCAATGGTCATATAAGCACATCATAAACTCTAAAGTCAGATCATAAAAACTCATCTAAATTGTATGTTTGTACAAAAGGTCTCGCTGATAATTAACGGTAGGCTAAAAAAACACCTATACTTAAGACTTAATTGACTCGCTATAAATTTGTTATTAACGAGTCTTGATATCAAGCAAAATTGAGTAATGTATGATTATGAAATCAATGAATATAATAGCTAATTCAGCTTTTATCATATTATCATTATTTGTATCAAGTAATGTATCAGCAGACCATAGATGGAATGATTATCACTGGGCAAGTAAAACGAGCACGATTAACTTAAAGGTTATTGATAGTACAACTGCGGAATGGGATCAGGAACTAAACAACTCATTACACGCCTGGTCACGGTTGACGAGTCCCTTTATATTCACAATTGATTCAGCCAATGATAGAAGCAAAACGCGTAAGCGTTGCAATATGGTATCAGGTCAAATGAGGGTGTGTAACGCAAGTTATGGACGTAATGGTTGGTTAGGTATGGCTTCTATTAACCTTAATTCGAGTGGTCATATTTCTCAAGGTACAGCAAAATTAAATGACAGTTATGCTTCTTCATGGACTGCAGAAATGAAAAACCATGTGATGTGTCAGGAAATTGGTCATGTGTTTGGTTTAGGTCACACAAGTGAGGATGGCTCAAGTCAAGGAACGTGCATGGATTATTCTCAAAGCGAGGACAGCCAGTGGCCAAATTCACATGATTATCAATTATTAATGGATATGTATGAACACCTAGAAGACAACAATAGTTATGACGACGGCACTGCTGCTAATACTGACGGTAAATGTAAGGGCGGTCCCAGAAGATGTGGTTCATCTAAAGGAAATTTTGAATATGGCAAAGGCCATAAGATAATTTCTAAGGACAAATATGAAGTTTGGATCCAACCTGAAGCCGATGGTACGCTTACGATTCATCATGTCTATTTAGTCGATGGGCACCACTAGGGCTAGAGGAATTAGGTCAATAATAAAGCGTATCCGTGAACTTTACTGGCTTTATTATTGACGGGCATGCAATGAGTTAATCGACACGTTCTGAATAACATATCAAGTTCAGTTATCGTCGTATTAGGTTTTTTGGAGTAAACATATATTTGCCTATTTATTACTCTACAGCGGTAAGGATTTGGTACTGTTCTGGTGACAAAGTCGGTAGGCGTTTTATAAAGGCAACCATTGCCCATATGCGTTGATCATCATGGGTTTTCCCCCAAGCTGGCATTCCTGAAGCTTTGATTCCGTGTTTAATTACCCAAAAATTATTGCGTTCAGCTTGGATATCATCACCGTGTTCATGTCCTTTATGCTCATCATTTGAAACCGCCAAGTTAGGTGGCGCAGGGTATAGACCTACACTCATATCACTCTCACTTTGCGCTGGTTTTAAGTGACAACTAGAACACATAAATTCGTAATCCGCACCACCCATTAATAATAATTCAGGGTCATCTAAATTTGGTACTTGGATATGCTGAGCGGCTTTTTGTATTGAGCTTTTTCTGGTTTCTTCTAGTAGCCAATAGACAAAATCACTGTGCGGTTCATCGGCCGCCACATCAACAATGCCTGAATACATAACGGTTGCACTAGTTCCGACAGCCAAAGCTATCAACAAGAGTAGTAATTTAATTATTTTCATAGTTTTTCCTTTGTTAGTAAGATCACTTAGCACCCAAGCTGAGTACTAAGTGAATACTGAAATCAATTAATGATGTTCATGACCCGCTTTTTTATTACTTTTATCATCAATTTTTTTTGTTTTATTATGATCCATTTTTTTGTCCTTTTTACTATGGTCAATTTTTTCATGTGACGCTTCAGCTTGTTTTTTGCACTTTTTAATCATGGCGATAACGACAGGATCTTTCATATCCATCTTGCTGTGACCCATTTTGCTACAGTCTGCTTTCCCTACCTTTTTTGCATGCATTTTAGGGTCATGTGCGGTTGCAGCCATAGAGAAAGTTATGGTTGGTATCAATACCAAAGCGATTTTACTGACGGTTTTAATTAATGATGTTTTCATGTTTATTCCTAAGTTTTTTATTAAATTTTAACGTTAATGTATCCAGTACGATGTTATACGCATCTTCGTTTTTTGCTTTAGCACTTCCTGTCACCATGTTGTTGAAGCTGTATTTTTTATCGATGACGAACGCCATAAATAAAATAAAGCGGGTAATACCAGTAAAGCGAGAATAACGGCACTCAACATGCCGCCAACCATAGGTGCGGCTATCCGGCTCATTACTTCAGAACCAGTACCTGTACCATATAAAATAGGTAATAAACCGACGATAATGGCAGCGGCTGTCATCATTACTGGGCGAACACGCATGCCTGCTCCATGTAATACTGCCTGCAGTACGTCTTCTTTAGTGGTGGCAATATCCTTTAAACGGTGTTCACTTAGCATCTCTTGATAAGCTTGATTGAGATAAACCAACATGATGACACCAATCTCTACTGCGACCCCAGCCAACGCGATAAAGCCAACACCAACAGCCACAGAAAAATTGAATCCTTCAAGGTACATTAACCAAATACTGCCAACCATAGCGAACGGCAGTGTTCCCATGATCATTGCGACTTCAATAACATTACGGAAGTTAAGATAAAGTAAAAAAATGATAATAAATAAAGTTAATGGTACAACGTAAGTTAGTTTAGCTTTCGCCCGTTGCATGTACTCATATTGCCCCGCCCAAGCGATGGAGTAACCTGCAGGTAGCTGTAAATTATCAGAGACAATTTTCTGCGCAGCCACGACATAACTCCCAACGTCAACATCTTCGATATCAACAAAAGCCCAACCATTAAGACGTGCATTTTCAGATTTAATACCTGGAGGACCATCTTCTATGATGATATTAGCTACATCTCCCAATGAGATACGCTGTCCATTTGGCGTTATTATAGGTAGCAGAGATAACTGTTCGGGAGAGTCACGATAATCTTGAGGGTAACGTAAATTAACCGGATATCGCTCTAAACCTTCAACCGTTTTAGTGACATTCATACCGCCAATAGCCGTTGCGACGACTTGTTGAATTTCTGCGATATTCAAACCATAACGAGCAGCTTTTGCTCGCTGAATATCAACCTTGATATATCGACCACCCGCAACGCGTTCTGAATAAACTGACGCCGTGCCAGGCACATCTTTTAATATTACTTCTAACTGTTTACCAATATCTTGAATAACTGATAAATCAGGCCCTGCAATTTTAACACCTACCGGCGTTTTAATGCCCGTTGCTAACATATCAATACGTGTTTTTATTGGCATAACCCAAGCATTGGTAACCCCTGGCAGTTTTACTAATGAATCCAGCTCTTCTTTCAAACTTTCAGTCGTTACGCCTTCTCGCCATTGATCGTGCGGTTTTAACTGAATGAAGGTCTCTATCATGGTAAGAGGTGCTGGATCTGTTGCCGTTTCAGCACGACCTACTTTACCAAACACTGTTTGTACTTCTGGAACCGATTTAATTAACTTGTCGGTTTGTTGCAGTAGTTGGCGAGCCTGACCGATAGAAATACCCGGGTAAGTCGTCGGCATATACATCAAGTCACCTTCATCGAGCGGTGGTATAAACTCGCTACCTATTTTATCAAGTGGGTAAATCCCGATAGCAAGTACCGCTAATGCCGCTACTAAGGTCATTTTTGGAAAGCGTAAAACGGTTTTCAAAGCAGGAAGATAGATAAAGGTTAAAAATCTATTGACCGGGTTTTTATGCTCAGGAAGCACTCTACCTCGAATAAAGTAACCCATCAGTACGGGAACTAAGGTAATAGCAAGTGCTGCAGATGCTGCCATGGCATAGGTTTTTGTAAAAGCGAGCGGGGAAAACATGCGACCCTCTTGCGCTTCTAAGGTAAATACCGGCACAAAACTCACCGTAATAATGAGTAAACTAAAGAATAATGCTGGACCTACTTCACTGGCTGAATCGATAACAATTTGCCAACGGTTTTCATTGGTTAGTGGTGTTTTTTCCATATGCTTATGCATATTTTCTATCATAACAATAGCACCATCAATCATTGCGCCAATGGCGATTGCTATCCCTCCTAGTGACATGATATTCGCATTCAGTCCTTGAAAATGCATAACAATAAATGCCGTTAGAATACCTACAGGCAAACTAACAATTGCCACTAAAGAAGATCGAACATGGAATAAGAAAATTATGCAAACGAGTGCCACTACACCAAATTCTTCAAGGAGTTTAAACGCTAAGTTATCTACCGCACGCTCAATCAAGGCAGAACGATCATAAACAGGCACTATTTCAACGCCTTCAGGAAGGCCACTTTTAAGTTGTTCAAGTTTTTCTTTAACACGGTTTATCACTTGCTGAGCGTTTTCACCAAAACGCATCACAACTATGCCACCAACGGTTTCACCTTTGCCATTAAGATCTGCGACACCGCGGCGCATTTGTGGACCCGTGCCAATATCAGCCACATCTTTTAATAGTAACGGGGTGCCATTTTCGTTTACGCCTAACGGAATGTTTTCTAGGTCCTCAACACTTTTGATATAACCTGTTGCTCTGACCATATATTCAGCTTCGGCCATTTCAATTACAGATGCCCCTATTTCTTGATTACCTTGTTTAATGGCTGTTTGAATAAGAGAAAGTGGAATACCAAAAGCGCGTAATTTGTCAGGGTTTACTCTGACCTGATATTGCTTAACCATGCCACCAAGCGTACTCACTTCAGATACGCCAGGAACCGTTTGTAATTCAAACTTTAAGAACCAATCTTGTAAACTGCGTAATTGGCTTAAATCATGTTTACCTGTTTTATCGGTAAGGGCATACAAATATACCCAACCAACGCCAGTTGCATCTGGGCCTAATTGCGGGCGTGCATCGCTAGGTAGGTTGGGGGCAACTTGGCTTAAATATTCAAGTACCCTTGAACGGGCCCAGTAAAGGTCAGTATCTTCATCGAAAATCACGTAAACATAGGAATCCCCGAAGAATGAATAACCTCGCACGGTTACTGCCCCCGGTACGGAAAGCATAGCTGTTGTCATGGGGTAGGTTACTTGATCTTCAACCACTTGGGGCGCTTGACCAGGGTAACTTGTTTTTATGATAACTTGCACATCAGATAAGTCAGGGAGTGCATCAATCGGTGTTTTATTGACGGCATATAACCCCGCGCCAACAAGTAATAATGTCGCTAGCAATACGAAGAATCGATTACCAACAGACCAACGGATAATAGACGTAATCATCACTATTCTCCTTCGTCGTTAGCTGCAGCTTTCGGCATTGCCATCGCACTGACAATCGTAAAATTATTCTCTTGTACTTCAAAGGTGAACATTACATAAGCGTTCTTTGAAAATAAGGACATATCAACATTATCAGCGACGATAAAATCAACAGTGTCTGCTTCGCGTCCCCAAGCGACAATAGCTTCTCTGTCGATAGTAACCATTCTATGATTGACCATTACAGAAACGACTGTACCGTTCACTGTGGCAGAGGAGACTAGAGCAGCAGAAATAGTGCTATTGTTATCACCCATTTCCATCTCCATAGCTTCTCCACGGTCAGACTCACCGTAACTCATGCGTTTAAAATCAGATGATTTACTTGATTCTGAATCAAGTAAGAATTGTGCGGAACTGACGACTTTCTCTCCCTCGCTAAGCCCTTTAAGTATTTCGACGTTCTCACTATCATAACGACCAACAGAAACTTCAACAGATTTGAAATTTCCTGCTCCTAACGCAAGCACGACTCTGTCTTGATTACCCGTTCTTATTAGGGCTTCCTTTGGAATCAATAGAGCACGTTCATCGGAACTCGTATCAATAGATATCTGTGCAAACATATTTGGTTTTAATTCGCCATTTTCATTATCAAAGCGTAACCGAACAATGGCGGTTCTGGTTTTAGGGTTAATCATTGGATGAATATGTTCGATACTTCCTTCCCACAATTTATTCGGAAGATAATCTAGGCGCATGAACACCTTATTTCCCATTGAAACTTGCGAAACTTCTCTTTCAAAAACATCAGCTTTTACCCAAACCTGGCTTAAATCAGCAATTGATAACATCATAGTTTCAGGCTTCACATAAAAACCTTCTCGGATGTCCAGTTGTTTTACGACTCCTTGTTGTGGAGCATAAAAAGTAACAAACTGCTGCACCTTTTTATCTTTTGTAAGTTTGTTAATATTTGCTAAAGGAAATTTTAAGGCTTTAAGTCGGTTTTGAGCCGCAACAAGTAAGCGTTTATTATTACTCGTAAGCGCCAATAATAATTCTTCTTGTGCATTAACCAGTTCAGGGGAATAAATATCATACAGTGGTTGATCCTTTTCAACAGTATCTCCAACAGCATTAACATATAGTTTTTCAATCCATCCTTGAACACGCGGATGAATATGCACCAATTGATCTTCATCATAAGTGACAAACCCTACGGTATTAATTTGGCTATGAAGTGTTTTATATTGAGCCGATATGCTACGTACACCTAAGTTATTAATAACGTTAGGTGAAATACGGATTGTTCCAGGGCCTTCATCTGGGCCTTTGCCGTCATCAGCATATACAGGCACTAAATCCATGCCCATTGGGGATTTTCCTGCCTTATCTTTTCTATAATTAGCGTCCATTGGAGCTACCCAATAGAGTGGTTTTTTCTCTTCAGGGACAGAACTAGCAACTGCTTCACTACTTGTAGGAGTTAGCAGGTTATATGCAGAAAAACTGAGAACACCGCCGATTATCATGCCAAAAATAATTGGCTTAATATATTTTCCTAAAGTATTCGTACTCATTATTTCTCTCCTGATACAGCTGTACTTTTACTGCTACTCGTAAAATTCATATTTGGTTTTGTCATTGCAGTACTGATACTGTCAATAAAAAGGTAATTAAGTTCAAGCCGTATTTTCTGCTCATCAACGTTTATAGTCAGCTCGTCTATTTCAGCATTAAGTACGGCAATACGAGAACGAACAACCTCAGAAAAGTCCCCATCGTCATTGGTATAAGCGGTTAAAGAAGCTTCTGCTTGATTATGTATTTGCGGCAACAACGTTGATTTATATAGGCTCTGTCTCTTTATTAATCGTTGTAATCTTCCTTTTGAACTTGAATAAGAACCTAATAATTGTCTCAGTAATAATAGCTTTTCTGTTTTCACCGCTTCTGTTGTTGATATCGCAGATTGAACTGCTTGGTCCTGTTTATTTTCAGTAAAAAGTGGTAAGTCGAACGTTACGCCAATAGAGAATAAGTCGGCTCTACTACTGCCCATAGGATCATCCGCACGATACCCATAACTTGCGTTGACACCCCATTCTGGCTTGTATTTTTGCTTAGCTAACTTAATTCCAACTTGCGTAGCATTCACTTTTTTTTCTATGGCAATAACCGCAGGATGTCTTGAAAAATACTGAACTAGTTTATCTGGGTTAAGCCAATCTTTGTTATAGACTACATCACGATTAAGTAAGTCTATTTGGGGTAATTGCAGACTCAAGGCTATATTATGTACAGCAAAATCAGCTAGTAATGACGGTTCACCCGTAGCGCTATTTTTATTAACTGATTTTTCTGGTGAAAATTTTATCAGCCATTGTACAAGCATTCCTTCATAGCGATTCTTCTGCTGATCTAATTTGTCTAACCTGTCTTCTAAATGCGTTAGCTCGAGTTGTGCTCGAACAATATCTTGCTGGCGGGTTTTACCTAAACCTGATGAGTAGCTAGCTTCTGCTATATCGGCTAACTGTTCGAATAGAGCTCTGTTTTTTTCAATTAACGCGATACTCTGCTGAACGCGATAGGCATCAAGCCATAAGCTTCCAACATTAACCGCTACTTTTGCTTCCCTGTCTTTACGTTGATATGGAAACGCTTCACTCTGAATCCTTAGTTGTTTGCTCTTAATTTCTAATGTATTTCCGCGAGGAAACATTTGTGAAATGCCGACTTTAGCCTGTGTCATTCCTTCTTGACCGAAATCAAACCCGTTAGTTGGTAAGTTAGCAAAACCAATCGACATTTTCGGGTCCGGTAAGGTATTTACTGCTGTACTCATCGACTCTATGGCTCTTTGTTGATGAATATTACCCGTTAGCCAAGGGTCATTTTTTTGGGCTGCACTGATCGCTTTTTCAAAAGATAAAGTAGCATTGCTATCCATTGGCGAAGACTCTGTAGCGCTAACAGAAAAAAGTGTAAAAGCTAGTATTGTTACACTGAATTTGATGCGAAACTTGTTAGTCTCGTGTGGATTATTCATTAGAACTGTTCCTTATAAGATTGAACATCGGCATAAATTTTATGGCTACCATCTGATAGTAAAAGTAAAACACGGTAAGGCTGAAACTTGTCATCAACTTCCATGCCCGGAGTGCCTACAGGCATAGCAGGAACAGACAAACCAATAACATCACTAGCGTGTGTTTCTGTGATAAATTTCTTGATGAATTTTGCTGGAACATGTCCTTCGAAGACATAACCCTTTTTTGATACTGCGGTATGGCAAGAACGATATCGAGGTGCTATTTTCTTTTCATTTTTAATGACTGAAAAATTTTGAGTACTATGGACCTTAGATTCAAAACCATTTCCGTTGATGTGACTGATCCATTTATCACAACAGGCACAGGTAGGGCTTTTATACACATCTAAGGCAATGGCTTGAGACTTGCTCTTTTGTGATTGAGTTGCATCAGCAGCTAATTCGGCGTCAGAGCAACTTGTCAATGCAATGACGAGCGTAAAAGTTGTTATAACTTTTAAGGTGAATTTATTTGAAAACATAACCCCCCCAATAGGGATATCAATTATTATTTTTTAATTAATTAGGTTATTTTTGATGTGATTGAAAATATTTTACCAAACACAAGATCAAAAAAGCCTAATACAGAGACTTGTTATATAAATGAACCAAATTTTGGACACATTTATGCTGTATTTAGCTTAGTATTGGAGGACGGAATAAGGATACAGGTTGCTGGCTTTGTGCCAAGCTAGAAGTGGAAAGTATTTTTGCGGGCAAACTAATGATGGCTATATTGTCTGAAATGGTCATGAAAGTAGCTACATTTGAGCAACCGCCGGTAAAACAATTACATGTTTCAGTGCAACATTCTTCTGTCGAGGTTGTTGAATTATCAGCTGAGGTATCAAGCATATTATGGTTACTGTGATCCATCATTGCCATATCTTGTGACATACTCTGACCATTCATTCCCGTCATACTCATCATTTGATAAGACATAATAGTAGACGCCATAGCCTGACCGACAAAGGTCAAACACAAAAGCAATACCATTAATGTTTTAGAGAAATTGAGCGTCACAAGCAACCAACAAAATATTATACCAAGCACAATGTTCGCATAGCGGATGCTTTTATTCAATGGAAAAGTATTAAAGTGACGCTTGTCAGTAATCAATAAAACATTACCAACCACCGCTACCACTATAAAAAGAGGTGCTTTTTATAATATGATTATTGCTTTCAATATCGGTTATCTTAAAACCAACGGGGTTTATATATTCAGTTAATGGTTCATCGACAGATACCGTAATCGAAGCAATTTTTAGTTCACCCGGTAACACTTCTATTTTTGCTGCACGGGTAATTTTTGCATGCTGTAAACCATTGACATCGATTTGATAAAACTTGGTTTCGCTCGATTTATTTCTTACTTTAAATAAGAAGGTGTTTTCAATATCGCCAAATTGATTAACGCGATAAAGTGCCTGTCTGTCTCTAATAATATTTACTTCAAAGCTCTGCCAAACATTTGCCCAAATAAGCATAGAGACTAAAGTTATTGTAACAACGCTGCCATAGCCTAAGTGTCGCTTCCAGTTGTCTTTGGCGGGTTGTTCGTTGGTAAATGAAATAAGGCCTTTTTGATAATTAAACTTCTCCATCGTCATATCGCAAGCATCTGCACACAGTCCACAATTAATGCACTCGTATTGTAAACCATTTCTAATATCGATACCTACTGGGCAGACTTGCACGCAAAGATCGCAATCTACACAATCACCCATTCCTTGTGGTTTTACTTGTGAGCGTTTACGAGCGCCTCTGTTCTCTCCTCGTACATTGTCGTAACTTACTAACTTGGTTGATTTATCAAACATTGCCGACTGAATACGAGAGTATGGGCACATATGCTGACACATTTTATCTTTTATCCAGCCGGCATTTACGTAGGTACAAACAGCGAAAAACAGTACCCAATATACGGTTGTTTCTGAGGTGTTAAACGAAAAAAACGGCCGGTAAAGTTCATCTACCGTGATGAAATAGGACATAAATACCAGGGCAGTAAAAAGAGAAACTAGTGCCCAAAGAAAATGCTTAATGCCTTTTTTATAAAGTTTATTGAAGCTTAATGGTTGTGCGTTTAGCGACTTACTTTGATTATGAGTCCCTTCAATTCGACGTTCAATCCAATTGAACATCAGCATCCAAACCGTTTGCGGGCAAGTAAAACCGCACCATACCCGGCCATAAAATTGAGTGATATAAAACAGTACAAAAGCAGCAAGAATAAAGACCAAGCATACGATCAATAAATCTTGAGGAAATAAAGTCAATGAAAATAAATGTACTTGTTGCTGGATAAGGTCAAAATATACTGCTTGAGCGCCGTTAAATTGTATAAAAGGCACCAAGACAAAAAGCAGTATTAACATCACGCTTAAACTGCGTCGGATCAGTTGATATTTTCCTTTTTGCTCCCGAAGGTAAATTCTATCGTCTATGTCAGAGGTTTTAAAAATGAGATTTTTTTCTAACGAGTATGATGGTTTCACTTGGCTTCCCCAGCAGGTATTTTCATTGCGGGAAGTGTAAATTGTTAATCTGTCATTTATAGATACACTATTATAAATTACAATAG
>Ga0209292_1003829_pt1 | contig 16324 bp, 11 predicted proteins | sample GOMGulsemesocosm_2_FD_184634 | JGI IMG/M metagenome (GOLD analysis project Ga0209292, IMG submission 184634) | Methane-oxidizing microbial communities from mesocosms in the Gulf of Mexico - GOM9C Gulf of Mexico (SPAdes) (version 2) | ecosystem: Environmental > Aquatic > Marine > Cold seeps... | reverse complement strand
TCTTGCGTCGTAGTCAGGCTGCGTATTCTACGCAAACCGAATTTGAAGTCAAGCACATATTAGCGCTTTAATTCAGGTCGTTTAAAAAGTAACCGAAGTTGATTTTAAACACCTTTACTTAGCGGCTGTTGCCGTGTCAGTGAGGTCGCATTATAGAGATCTACTTCTACATGGCAAGCGTTTATTAATTAAAAGTAAAACAGCTTATCTTACTGCTCATAGAACAAACAAACAGCCTGCATCAACGACCACTTTGTTCGATAAATAACATTCAAGCTATTCCCACAATAGCTATCCCCCACTATATCTATTATTTTAGGGGCTACATTTTAGCTCATAGTGAAATTATCATGTCTTTACCTATCGAATATAACCGTTTCAGCTTACTAGCATCAGAGAAAACGAAGCGACAGCGACAACATAAAGCACAGCTGTTGCTAATACGTAATGGCGAGCTCAACATTCGCTTAGGTAAAACACTGCTCAAATTAAATCAATCACAATCAATATGGCTACCCCATGACTGCTTGTATGCCATTGAATCAATAACAGCAACTCAGATTGATGTACTTACATTTTCAGCCCGAGTAACCGCATCACTACCAACTACGTTACATCAATGTCCGACATCACCACTATTACCTGTAATATTCGATGAGTTAATGACTATGGATAAAACCAGCTCTACAGCGCAGCACCTATTTCAGGTATGTTTAGATCAAGCGCATAAATTAACAGAGCATAAATAAGCTAATATTCTTTTATGGGTAAAATTGCGTATAATTAATTTTTCCATTATTTAAAGCTATTATGTTTATTTTCAAATGCGAAGGTTTTAATCAAGAACAAGCAACCATTCAAGTTGCATCGTTATTATGGACTGAGTCCGGCGAAGTTACCTTTAACGCCAATGATGATCGCTTTGCTTGCTTGTTACTGACTCAATGTAAAAGTGACAGTGGAGGTTTTTTCAACCTGCTTTCTGGTTGTAAACCATTATACATAGAGCAGTGGCTAGAATATTTAGAAGAAAAGCAGTTAATAAAAAAAGTGGTATTACAGCAAGTGGATTATAAAGAAGCTGACTACCCGATAAAACTCGGTTTTGATGATGAAAGTGCCAGTACCTTGCTAGATATGCTATATAAGATAGGCAACTTCAATCGCTTACAAGTTTCTCGTTATTTAAAAAACAGAAACAACATTACATATTTATCCACTAAATATGACAAAGCAGATTTACAACGCTATCTACAGCTTGGTAAGGCGATTAACTTTATTCTAAAGTTGAAAAAATGATAGTTAAGCTATACCAATAAAAGTTACTTCACGACGTTAAAATTAGGAACGATTTTACATGCGGAAGATAATCTACTTCATTTTGGCCGTAAATCTATCAGGGTGCAGTATCTTTACCCCGCCAACAACGATCGTGACAAATAGGATAATGACACCAGCACAATGGAGTACGCTCCATCTCCATTCTGACATTAAAACAACATGGCAAGGTATCGCAGCTTATCCTCAATTGACCGAATACATACAAGAAGCTCTTGCTTACAATCCCCAGTTAATCTCTGAACGCTATAATATCGATATTGCCGTCGCTTTAGTAAAACAAACCGAAGCCGGGCAATCCCCTAAAATTGATGCTTACCTTAGCAGTGGACGTCAAAGCAACAGCCAAAATATAGCTAATAGCAGCTCAGTAAATATCGAGACAGGCTGGGAAATTGACTATCTTGGCAAGCTAAACGATCTAGCCAAGGCAGCAACTCTAGATGCGAAACAAGCAATCCTTAACTATAAACAACAGCAATCAAATACCATCGCCCTCATCAGCCAACAATGGTTCGATCTGATCTTCTATCAACAGCAACTTCAATTGATTAACAAACGCCAACAAAACTTACAGCAAAATTTAGACATTATTGAAAATGGCTACGACCAAGGTGTAAAACAATCCCTCGATGTCTACCTTGCTCGCGCCGATCTCGCTCGAGCACAAGCATCAAAACAAGAAAATTTGGAAGCACTCAAAAGCGCCCAGCGGCAACTAGAATTATCATTAGGCCGTTATCCCGCAGCAAGCATTCACGCGCAAGGCGATTTAACCTTTGCCGCAATGCCTGTGCCATCAGGATTACCGTCAGAGTTGATTCAGCGCCGGTTCGATATTCAACAAGTCATGTTGGCACTTAATGCTGAAAATTATCGTGTTGCCCATGCTTATAAAAACAGGTTCCCCAGCTTATCGCTTTCCTTATCAGGCGGAACAGGCAGTCCAGAACTCAGTAACTTGCTACAATCAGATAGCTTGGTATGGTCATTTTTTGCCAATGCATCGGCGTCGGTCTTTGATGCTGGTGCATTAACAGCAAAACAAGCACAACAAACAGCGAAGACGCAACAAGCCGCAATATCGGTGACACAGGTTACTTTACAAGCCTTTAGTGAGGTTGAAACAGCACTTGCGGCAGAAGTCACGCTGGCAAATCGAGAATTTCAACAACAGAATGCTGAATACTATTTTAATGTCGCCGAACAACTCGCATTTGAACAATACATTGCCGGATTAACGGATTATATCACCGTGCTGGAATCGCAACGCAGTGCCTTTGATGCGCAAACCTCATCGCTTGCAATTAAAAATTCCCGAATACAAAATCGCATTAAATTGTTACTTGCTCTGGGCGGAGATATACCAACCTCACTGACGGTTAACACAGAAAAGGACCTATCACGTGTCAACGAATAAGCCATTAACCAAATTTGAAACACTATTTCGCTATATGCTGCCAATACTAGTGATATTAATAACGCTATTCATCATCCGAGTGATCACATCAACAAGCCCAACCACCGAAAAAAGGCAGCAAACGGCGGGCGATCAATTAACCGTCGAAGTCCTCACTCTAAAACAAAGCGACTTTCCAGTGACGATCAAGGCTAACGGGATCATTCAACCACGTAGCCAAGCCAGTATTGCCAGTCAAGTATCAGGCACTATCACCCAAGTTTCTCCGGCATTTATATCTGGGGGATTTTTCAATGCCGGAGATACATTACTCACTGTTGATGATCGTGATTATATTATTGCGGTGAAAATTGCATCCGCGGCGTTAATTGAAGCTAAATTGGCTCTGACAGAAGAACAAGCAAAAAGTAAACAAGCACAACGAGATTGGCTGCGCCTTGGCCGTAACGGACAAGCTAACGAGCTAGTATTAAGAAAACCACAACTAGCATCAGCAAATGCATCCCTCGCCTCTGCACAAGCGCAGTTGGAACAAGCACAACTCAATCTACAAAGAACTCAGATCCTTGCGCCTTATGCTGGCCGTGTATTAACGAAAAATGTCGATATTGGTCAGTTTGTCACAACAGGTACAGCATTAGCAGATATTTACGCCACAGATCGAGTTGAAATTCGCCTACCACTCAATAGCCAACAGCAAAATTATATCCAGCTGCCTGAGCAATTTAAACAGCACAGTAGTACACATTATCCGCCTGTCACGATCATCGCCAAATTCGGTAGTCAGCGTTATAGCTGGTCAGGTAAGTTAACCCGAACAGAAGGAGCTTTAGATGCGAAGAGTCGTCAACTTTATACCGTAGCAACAATAGAAAACCCTTACGGTCATGACAACAGTAATAAACCCTCATTAAAAATTGGCCAGTTTGTTAATGCCGAAATCACAGGTAAGGTCCTCCACAATATATTTATTCTACCAACAGCCAGTGTGTATGAAGGCGATCAAGTAATTATATTTAAGGATAGTTTGCTCTACCGTAAAAATATTAATGTCATTTGGCGTGATAGCCACAACACTATCGTCGACGTTGGAGTTCACCCAGGGGAATTATTAGTGACGACGCCTTTAAGTGCAGTGGTTTCAGGCAGCAAGGCACAGCTAAGCCACACAATTAAAGGTAATTAATCGATGCATAATTTAATTGCTTGGTTCACCCGTAATCACGTGGCCGCGAATTTACTTATGATATTAATTCTCGGCGCCGGATTTTTTACCCTTAAATACCGCGTCAATTTAGAAGTATTTCCTGATGTCACCATCGATGTTATTAACATTAGTATTGCCCTGCCCGGCGCAACGCCTGACGAAGCAGAGGAAAGTTTAGCCATTCCGATTGAAGAAGCCATTCTCGATATTGAGGGCATAGATAAAATAACATCACGCTCAACGGAAGGCAGTTCAACGATCAGTATTGAAGTGGATGCAAAATATGATCAATATCGACTAAAAGATGAAATTAAAAATCGGGTTGATGCCTTAAACACCCTACCAGCGAGTGCAGAAAAACCCATTATTAGCCAACCGACATCAAGCCGAGAAGTGATCAGTGTGATGATATCTGGCGAATTGGCAGAAAAAGAATTACGTTTACTTGGTGAACAAACCCGAGATCGACTGCTAAGTGAAACCAGTATCACTCAAGTCACCCTTGAATCTGTTCGCCCTTATGAAATATCGATCGAAGTATCTGAACAAACCTTACGTCAGTACAACCTCACGATGGATGAAATAGCTACGGCAATTAATGCCAATTCGGTTGACTTGAGTGGCGGTAGTATTAAAACCCCTTCTGGTGAGATCTTATTACGCAGTAAGGGCCAAGCTTATGTCGGCAGTGAATACGCCAATATTATGATCCGCAGTAATGCTGATGGTACCCGCCTTATGCTAAAGGATATCGCCAGCATAAAAGATGGCTTTGAAGAAACCCCAATCATTACCCGCTTTAATGGTAAACCCGCCGTTATCATTGAGGTTTATCGTGTGGGAGCACAAAGTGCGATCACCATCGCTGATACAGTAAAAGCGTTTATTTTAGAGCAACAGACGTTAATGCCTGTGGGGGTGAAACTAGATTACTGGCGTGATGATTCCAAGATCGTAAAGTCACGTATTAACACCCTGAGTACCAGCGCTATCCAAGGTGGTATCTTAGTCGCCATCATGCTCACGTTGTTTTTGCGCCCCGCTATCGCATTTTGGGTAACTGTCGGTATTCCAGTCAGCTTTATGGGCGGCGCTATATTTATGCCCGAATTGGATATCTCCATCAACATCATTTCATTATTTGCATTTATTATGGTGCTGGGTATTTTAGTGGATGATGCCATTGTCAGTGGTGAAAATGTCTATACTCACCTAAAGCGCGGCGAACCGCCAGAAAGAGCTGCAATCATAGGTATACAAGAAGTCTCAAAACCAGTCACTTTTGGTATTTTAACCACCATCGCCGCCTTTATTCCGCTGACTTTAATAGAAGGGGCACGGGGTGATATTTTTGCTCAAATACCCGCGATTGTGATACCCGTATTACTGTTTTCCTTAATTGAATCAAAACTCATTTTACCTGCGCATTTAAAACATATTCGTATGCAGGGCAGCAAACAAAACCGTTTCTTACGCTGGCAAGAACGTTTTGCAACTAACTTTGAACAAGCCATTATTCGCTATTATCGACCAGCGTTATCAGCTGTATTAGCACGTCGCTATTTATCATTAACCGTGGCTTTCTCGGTCATGCTCATTGTCTTAACCTTAGTCACATCGGGTTGGGTCCGTTTTATCTTTTTTCCACGGATCCCCAGTGAAATAGCCCGCGCTGTAATCGTCATGCCGACAGGAACGGATATTACGGTCACAGATAAATACGTGCAAAAAATGTTGGACTCTGCATTATTGCTACAGAAAAAATATACCGATATCAGCACCAATGAAAGTGTGATCAAAGATATATTTGCTACCGTCGGCTCTAGCGGTGGTAACAGTGCAGGTCAATCGCACCGTGGTCGCGTTATCTTCCAAGTTCAATCTGAAGAAGAACGGGTGATTGATATTAGTGTTGCCGAGCTAGTCAAAGAGTGGCGAACGTTAATCGGCCTTGTACCCGGCGCCCAAAGTCTAACATTCAAAGCTGAAACAGGTCACAGCGGCTCACCTTTAGATATACAACTAACCGCTCACCGTTATGATTCGTTACGAACTGTGGCAGATAAAATAAAACATAAACTGGCAGAATACCCATCGGTCTTTGATATTGAGGACAGTATTTCGAAAGGTAAAACAGAATTACAGCTGGCAATAAAACCAGAAGCAGAAGCATTGGGGTTAAGTTTATCGGCTCTAGCCCAACAAGTAAGACAAGCTTTTTATGGTGAACAAGTTCAACGGATACAGCGTGGTAAAGATGACGTAAAAGTATTTATTCGCTATCCAGAAAATGAACGTCAGTCTATTTATAATTTAAATAACATGATGATAAGAACCCCTGCGGGTGACGAGATACCTTTTCTTGAGGTAGCAGACATTACAGTCGGTACCAGTCCATCAGTAATTATTCGTATTGATCGACAACGTACACTTAATATCACTGCCGACTTAAATAAAGAAACAGGCAACCTCGGCATATTAAAACAAGACTTAACTGACTATTTAGATCAGCTAATGCTGCAGTATCCAGACGTCAGTTACTCGCTCGAGGGAGAATCCAAAGAACAAGCAGAATCTTTTTCCAGTTTAAAACTCGGGTTAGTTTTTGTATTATTTGCGATTTACACTCTACTTGCGATCCCATTCCGCTCTTATAGCCAACCATTGATCGTCATGTCGGTGATCCCCTTCGGCGCGATTGGTGCTATCTTAGGCCACATAATTATGGGTAATCCTCTCACTTTAATGAGCGTACTTGGCATGCTGGCATTGACCGGTGTGGTAGTAAATGATTCCTTAGTATTAGTGGACTATATTAATAAACAGCGTGCTGACGGAGTACCACTTACAGAGGCGGTAAACAACGCCGGTGTCGCACGTTTTAGAGCAGTGATGTTAACCTCAATCACGACTTTTGTAGGCCTAATGCCACTGTTGTTCGAAACGAGTATTCAAGCTCAATTTCTTATTCCAATGGCCATTTCATTAGGATTCGGGATTATATTTGCGACAGTGATAACCTTACTTATCGTGCCAATTAATTATTTATTATTAGAAGATTTCGGGCGTTTAATCGCATGGTTAAAACACCTTTACCAGCGACGTCCAAATGACACAACCAGTAAAGTGTGAGAACTGAAGACTGAAAAAAATAGCCATCAATGTTAATCAAGTGTTAACATTGATGGCTATTAACGACAATAAAAATGACACAAGGAAGTGGTGTTTTATGAAGAAATTATTTGCATTTATCATGCTAAGTACTGGGTTATACGGATGTCAATCCACACAAAATTACAAATACCAACCCACCAAATTAGATAATATTACTATCGTGCGTTATCAAGAAATGGCCGATAACTATCAACACCTTAAATTTGATCGCTACAATTCGATTCTAACGGTAACGTATAAACTACCGGCAACAAACTTGGTCTGGCAACAAAAACACATAGAGAAGCAAACCAATCGTGCTTTATGTGAAGATAAAAATAATACAATTTATCGATTAGCGCATGAGGATAACATCGGCGTGAAATTTATTTATAAAGGCCAAGGCGGTAAAACCTTGGGCCCTTGGGCTGTTGATATTTGTCAACCAAGTTAGCACGAACTATGGGGGTCGCTATATGCAACACCCATAGTGATTATGCAACAGCAAGGCGTTTAATTGCCTGCAGTTGATTCACTGCATTTAATAGTGCTGTCAGTGACGCGGTCAAAATGTCATTGTGGATCGCGACACCAATAACTGATTGCGTCGCGGTCTTAATTTGTAAATAAGCAATTGCATCCGCATCAGTGCCTTTACTCAATGCATGCTCACTGAAGTTAATCACTTCAAACTCAATATTAAAGTGCTGTTTTAATGCTGTGATAAAGGCAGTTAACGCACCATGTCCTTCACCAATCACGCGAACACTGCTATCACCATCTGCCAGTTGCGCCTGTATTTTATCAATATCACCATGATTAACGCTGTAATCCGCTAATTGATATGCTTGTTCAGCCTGCGTATAGGTCGATTTAAATAGCTGCCATATTTGTGGGACCATTAACTCACTGGCCGTGGTTTCTGATTGCTGCTGAACCACGCCTGAGAATTCAACCTGTAACCAACGTGGTAACTGCACGCCATATTCCTGTTCAAGCAGATAAGCAATGCCGCCTTTGCCAGATTGGCTATTAACTCGAATCACATGTTTTAATGTTCGATTTAAATCTGTAGGGTCAATAGGTAGGTAGGCAACGTTCCAGGTACTTTCTGGCACTCGACGATCTAAACATTTCTTGATGGCATCCTGATGGCTACCAGAAAAAGCGGTATACACAAGTTCGCCAACATAAGGATGACGAGGGTGAACAGGTAATTGGGTACATTCGGTGATGGTATTAATAATATTATCAATGTCACCGAGGTGCAGCTCTGGGTCTATACCTTGACTGTAAAGATTCATCGCCATGGTAATAATATCCATATTACCGGTACGTTCGCCATTGCCGAGTAAAGTACCTTCGACACGGTCAGCTCCCGCCATCACCGCCAGTTCAGCGGCCGCGACAGCACACCCACGATCGTTGTGCGTATGTACACTAACGGTAATAGCCTCTCGATTTTGCACATGCTCACAAAACCACTCGACTTGATCTGCAAACACATTAGGCGTCGACATTTCTACTGTGGCAGGTAAATTAATTATAACCGGACTGTCCTGCGTTGGCTGCCAAATCGCATTAACCGCATCACAAATATCAACGGCAAAATCCAACTCAGTACCCGAGAAGCTTTCTGGGGAATATTCAAACTGCCAGCGAGGTCCTGGATTCGCATCAGCATGCTGTTTCACCCATGTAGCTCCCTGAACTGCGATATCAATAATACCCTGGCGATCTTTTTGAAAAACGAGCTCTCTTTGTACTGTCGACGTTGAATTATAAACATGAATAATCGCCTGTTTAACGCCTTTTAGTGCCGCAAAAGTTTTTTCGATAAGGCCTTCACGTGCTTGGGTCAATACTTGAATAGTCACATCATCTGGGATCTTATTTTCTTCAATTAACCAACGCACAAAGTCAAAATCCATTTTCGATGCAGCAGGAAAACCAACTTCGATTTGTTTAAAGCCCATCGCCAATAATAGTTGATAATAACGGCGTTTTTGCGCAACCGTCATAGGCTCAACAAGTGCTTGATTACCATCGCGTAAATCAACGCTACACCATTGCGGAGCCTGAAAAATGCTATTATTTGGCCATTGTCGATTAGGCATAGATAAGGTAGGAAAAGCTTGGTATTTACTGTGGTTAAATGTCGTCATATTAAGATCCTTTTACGTATTTACTGTCACATCTTCAATGATGAATTAGCGATCATCGCGCGTGGTAAAACCAGCAACTAAGCACCACACTCAAGGCTTAGTTACTGTATCCAAGTCGCATACGTAATAAAGATTTAATTTTCTTCTCAACCATCATCGGCACCAAATATTTATATACCCAAAGTTTATAATTAAAGTATACGTAAAAACATGCAGATAATGATTGTTTTGTTGGTATGAATAACGTGAAACATGGCAACATATTACTAACAAACAGTAGAATTAAGCTATATGTCACTAACTTTAGTTTTAATGGTGCAATTTAGAATTAATCTTCAACTGTTTACTACCCGAGAGTAAGGCAACCACATAATGCCTCTTCCAGCTTTTGCCAAGGTAACTCAATCATACTAATGATCTCGATTTTACTCGTATCTAACTCACTAATCGGAATGAAATCACATTCACCATTAACACTATTTATCGAAAAACAACCTTGCTCAGTCTTAATAACCGCTTTCAAACGCACCACTTCTAACGGTTCTAACAATATCGCCAGTGCCATTAAGTTAAATACCTGTTGCTGATTGAAAACCCAGCCATAACTAAATAAACCTTGCCCTTCACCATGATTGCGTTCAAAACGTGGATCAGTATCGAGTGCTAGCGGCGCTTTTTCATGGTGATGGTGGTGTGCATGACTCTGTTTTAGATGAGCGGATAAATGCTGAGAGCGGCGTTCATGATCGAGTGGCAACGCGAGGTTATCAATTGAAAACTCACCATGATGTGTCCATAGCACGGATTTTTTAGCTGGTGATAGTTGTGCGGTAAAGTCCATGAAACAGTGCTTATCGACACTATTTAGTTGCTCAGTTTTATTCGCTACAAGTACATCCGCCAAACTAATTTGGTCTTGAAAGTGATTATTTTCAACATATTTACGATCATTAAGATGGATAGGATCAACCAAACAGATAGTCGCATTCAGCGCCAAAACATCACAGTAAAACTCACCCGATAGATCTTTAATAACTTGCTGTAAATGCCCTAGCCCTGTTGGCTCAATCAAGATACGATCTGGTTTTGCTTTACTGATCAACATATTCAACCCCATTTTCATGGGCAGACCTGCAACGCAGCAAAGGCAACCACCTGGGACTTCTTTGACAATAATACGTTGTTCTTGATTTTCTAACGTTTCAGTAAATGCAGATAATAGCGTACCGTCAATACCAATTTGACCAAACTCGTTAACCAAAATACCCCACACTTCACCTTCTGGTTTTTGCTTAAGTAGCTGTTGGATAGCGGTAGTTTTACCAACGCCAAGAAAACCAGTAATAATATTGGTCGGTATTTTATCTACTTGTTTCGACATTGAACTTCCTATGTATGATCACGGTTATCAAAATTGACTTTAAAACATCATAATAGATAAGGCATTTGTATAATATAGGCGGGGTTATGAAAATCCTGATTTAGGCTAGTCAGAAGGGTAAAAGCGATTAACATAATATTAAGGCGAGATAAATATAACCGTGGATACCAGATTTAGAACCACGGTTATTAAATAATAACCAAACGATTAATCAATCAGCTCGTCATCATTCCAATCATCGTCATCATAATTACCACTAGCCAATGCCGCTTGCTCAATCACTTGTGCATAAGCAACAATAAAATCAGGCATCATCTCTAATACTGTATGCGTAAATGCTTCCCACTCAGTTTGCTGCAATTCGGCAATTTGCTGCGCAGTGCCTGCATTAGAAAAATAACTCAGGCATAGATATGCCATCTGTAATGCTTGGCTGATCTCACTATCATCGGCTAATGAAGTAACCAGACTTTCATAATAAAAAGCTGCACCAATCGCAAAACCAATCGCCCATTCATTGAATGCTTCACCCGATTTAAAATTATCAGCAAAATTAGCACACTCAATACACTCTGCAGGTAGTTTGGCACCAGTTTCATAAACTTGCTCACTGATCTCGTTATAAACAGAGATAATTGCAAATAGTTTATCGTCACTAATATTGCTTGGCGCAGCACCGCCAAAGATCATATCCATCCAATCTTCTGTTTCTACTGGTGCTGGTGCAGCAACTAAACCAAAGAAAAAACCTTTCATCGCAATTAATGACAGCGTTTCTTTTGGTGTTTCGTCGCCAGATAACCAATCTGATAATAAAATTTCATCTTCGCGTGATAATGCTGAATCAGTCATATAAAACCTTTTATTTCACAAATGTTTTGTCGTGTTATTTAGCGCCTAGTTTACTGGAAAGTCAGCGACAGTGATATTTATTCAATAGAAAGCTGATCTAAAATAGCGCACTCTGAAGAGTTATCGCCCTTACAAGAAGATGCCAATGATAGTAGCGTGCTGTGCATGCCTTGTAATATTGCAATACGCGCTTCAATATCGGTAATTTTATCTAACGTTAATGCTTTTACCTGAGCCGCTGTACGATCTTCATTTTTATAGAGATGCACCAGTTCTTTACACTCTTCAAGGTTAAACCCAGCATCCCGAGCCCGTTTTACAAAGTTTAACTCGGCTATAATGTTTTGATTATAATAACGATAGCCATTATCACCCCGTATTGGCTCAGAGGTTAAAGCAATACTTTCGTAATAACGGATCGTTTTTGTTGATAAGCCGACTTCTTTTGCTACTGAACTAATATTTTTCATCATATAACCTGCTAATTTACGATTTCAAGGCAATCAAGCCTGTATAATTTACAATGCTGCAATAAATTTATTGACGAACAAATTTGGGCTGCCAACGCTTAATCAACAGTGAATTAGACAATACTGCGATGCTACTAAATGCCATTGCCGCGCCTGCAAGTTCAGGACTTAAATAACCAGCGGCAGCCAACGGGATACCAATAAGATTAAAAATAAATGCCCAAAATAAATTCTGTTGGATCTTACGCCAAGTAATTCTAGAGATATCCATTGCGGCGGATACCAAGCGAGGATCATTTCTTAATAAGGTAATATTGGCCGTTTCCATCGCGACATCGGAACCCGCTCCCATCGCGATACTAATATCAGCTTGCGCTAATGCAGGCGCATCATTAATCCCGTCCCCGACCATAGCAACTGTTTTACCAACTAGCTGTCGTTCTTGGATATAATTCGATTTGTTTTCAGGTTTTACCTGGGCATAATAGTTATCTATTTTTAATGCTTGAGCGATTTTTTCTACCGCCATCGCATTGTCACCACTGAGCATTGTCGTATCAATTCGAGCTTGTTGTAATAATGCAATCGCAGCCTGACTTTCAACTCGTAAGGTATCAGCAATAATAAGTAAACCAACAAGATCACCATCTATTGCTACCCACATTTCTGAACCGGTATGTTCACTTAACTGAACAAGTAACGAGTCGCCAAGTTGAGTGCCTACGCCCTCTGTTAGCATCAACTCGCGGTTACCGATCAGCACCTTCTCATCTTCAACATTCCCTTTAATGCCATAGCCGATGATCGTTTCAACTTGAGAGGCTGGTAATGATTTAAGTTGCTTATCTTGCGCATAATTGATGATAGATTTTGCTAACGGATGTTCACTAAACTGTTGCACTGCTGCAGCACTGCTAATTAAAATATCTTCATCATAATCAAAACTATGAACAGCGATAACCTTAGGCTTACCTTGCGTTAATGTACCCGTTTTATCTAACATAACATCAGTAATTTTATGTGCTTTTTGCAAGGTATCTATATCTTTAATTAAAATACCTTGTCGTGCTGCAGCCCCAGTGCCAGTAACCAATGCTGCTGGTGTAGCAAGGCCTAAAGCACAAGGGCAGGCAATCACTAATACCGCGACAGCGGAAATTAAACCACTTTCAAAGTCATCAAAGCCTAAATACCAGATTAAAAATGTCACCGCAGCAATTGCTAACACCACAGGCACAAATATATTACTTATCTTATCAACTAATTGCTGAAATGGAGCTTTACCCATTTGTGCCGTTTCAACAAGAGAGATGATTTTATTTAGACTGGAATCTTTACCAACTGCATTGACCTTTAGCAGTAGAACACCAGTACCATTAATAGAACCACCAATAAGAGTTTGTCCGATCTTTTTTACTACTGGTAAACTTTCACCAGTGATCATAGATTCATCTAATTCGCTTTTACCATCAATAATTACGCCGTCTACCGGTACTTTTTCACCCGCAAGAACCCGAACTTCATCGCCGATGACGACTTCCTCAATAGGTAATATTAGCCATTCATCTCCACGCTTTACGCTAGCAACTTCCGGCCTTAACAGCATCAACTCATAGATAGCCGACGACGTATTTTGTTTAGCGTTTTCTTCTAGATATTTTCCAAGGCTAATTAAAGTGATCACAACCGCACTGGCTTCGAAATACAGCGCACCTTGCGCACTTTCACCTAGACTAAAAAATAAATACAAACTATAGAAATAAGCAGCACTGGTACCTGTCGCAACAAGTACATCCATATTTGCAGCACGATTTTTTAATGAATTATACGCACCTAAATAATAACGACGGCCAACAATAAACTGGATTGGTGTGGCTAATAATAATTGCAGCCATACGGGAACGATGAAGTTTATATCATTAACAAACATAGTTAACATGCCAGCTATTAAAGGCAAGGTTAATAAAGCAGAGATGATCACAGATAGCAGCTGCTGTTTATTCTTTCTTTTGAATTCGACTTCTCGAGTCAATAAGCTTTCAGTTTGTGACACCACACTACCGCGATTAACAGTCGCTTTGTAACCTAGATTAATAATTAAGTTAATAATATCCGCGGGTAAGATCGCGCCAGAAAAATACGTAACGGTTATTTTTTCGCTCGCAAAGTTAGCATCAACCGTTAAAATATCTTTATTCACTAAAAGTTTCGATACAGTTTTAGCTGCACAGTTAGCGCAAGACCAGCCATCTACAGAGAGTGATAATGTTTCGTTATGATAAGTATAATTCTTGTCATCTAGAATAGATTTCACGGTATTACTTGTCGTATTATCAGCTATATTTATCTGAGCGCTACGAAGTGCAAAATTAACGCTTGCTTGGATACCACTCTCAGCATTTAACGCAGCTTCTAATTTTGATGCACAGCCAGCGCATGACATGCCATCGATACCAATTGAAAGTGTTTTAGACATAACGAAAAAACCTTATTAATGATAATATGAGCAAAATATAACCTTTACCCTTAGTGTAAGGTCAAGACAGATATTATGCGATTTATTCCTTATCTATTTTGTAACAAGGTGTAACATGCAGTAAAAACGAGATAAGCCTAACATTAACGATAATTTTTTTATGAATAATAACCACCATGTAATAAAATTACCTATATAGTTAAGCTACATCTGAATTAGTCACCTTTAAACAGCTTTATTAGCACCATATGTAGATTAATTACCACATTCAATTATTTAAAAGTGAAAAATAAAATCATGAATCCAACAGAAACGAATGCTTGGCATGCTTTAAAAGCACATTATTCAGACATGCAGAAAACCAATATCAGCACGTTATTTGCTAATGATGCAAATAGGTTTGAACAGTTTTCTAAACAATTTAATAATGATATTTTATGTGATTTCTCTAAAAATATAATTACCAAATGCACGCTTAAAAAGCTGACAGCGCTTGCTCATGAAGTTAATTTACCAACAGCAATTACAGCAATGGTATCAGGTGAGCAAATCAACCAGACTGAAAAAAGAGCGGTATTACACACAGCGCTTAGAAACCGCAGTAATACACCAGTAATAGTTGATGGTAAAGATGTAATGCCTGCGGTTAACGCAGTACTAGCGCAAATGAAAGCATTCTGTCATGACATCATTAGTGGTAATTGGAAAGGCTATACAGGTAAAGCAATTACCGATATTGTAAACATTGGTATTGGCGGTTCAGATTTAGGTCCATACATGGTTACTGAAGCATTGAGACCTTACAAAAATCATTTAAATATGCATTTTGTGTCTAATGTCGATGGTACCCATATTGCCGAAACGCTAAAAGACCTAAATCCAGAAACAACTCTCTTTCTCATTGCATCAAAGACCTTCACTACACAAGAAACAATGACTAATGCGCATAGTGCAAGATCGTGGTTCTTAACAAGTGCAGAAAATGAAATCCATGTAGCCTCTCACTTTGCCGCATTATCTACAAATGCATCAGCTGTTCAAGCATTCGGTATTGATACTAAAAACATGTTCGAATTTTGGGACTGGGTTGGTGGTCGTTATTCACTTTGGTCTGCAATTGGTTTATCTATCGCGTTAAGTATTGGCTTCGACAATTTTGAAGAATTACTGAGCGGTGCCCATGAGATGGATAAGCACTTTGTAGAAACACCACTAGAAGACAATATTCCAGTGATCCTAGCATTGATAGGTGTTTGGTATAACAACTTTTTTGGTGCTGAAAGCGAAGCTATATTACCTTATGATCAATACATGCATCGTTTTGCCGCTTATTTCCAGCAAGGTAATATGGAATCAAATGGTAAGAGTGTAGATCGCGATGGTAAAGCTGTTGATTATCAAACTGGTCCAATTATCTGGGGTGAACCAGGCACAAATGGCCAGCATGCTTTCTATCAATTAATCCATCAAGGTACAAAATTAATTCCTTGTGATTTTATTGCGCCAGCACAATCACATAATAAGATCTCTGATCATCATGCAAAGCTAATGTCTAATTTCTTTGCGCAGACAGAAGCTCTCGCCTTTGGGAAATCAAAACAAACAGTTATTGATGAACTAACAAGCTCAGGTATGTCTGAAGCTGATATTGCAGCACTCGCTGAGTTTAAAACCTTTGCAGGTAACAATCCAACAAACTCTATTTTGTTCAAACAACTGACGCCAAAGACACTTGGTTCATTATTAGCTATGTATGAACATAAGATTTTCACTCAGGGGATTATCTGGAATATTTTCAGCTTTGATCAATGGGGTGTGGAATTAGGCAAGCAATTAGCAAATCAAATTCTACCAGAATTAAC
>Ga0209292_1003827_pt1 | contig 16338 bp, 19 predicted proteins | sample GOMGulsemesocosm_2_FD_184634 | JGI IMG/M metagenome (GOLD analysis project Ga0209292, IMG submission 184634) | Methane-oxidizing microbial communities from mesocosms in the Gulf of Mexico - GOM9C Gulf of Mexico (SPAdes) (version 2) | ecosystem: Environmental > Aquatic > Marine > Cold seeps... | reverse complement strand
CTAATGCGTGTTGCACTCTGTTTCTAAAGAGCTCTAAGGGTTCTTTTGATAACCTGTCGGTTAAACGCTCCCATGCCAACAAACTTAAAATGGGCTCTAAACTTTTTTGTTCGTTTTTTTGGTTAACTGCCCAAACAAGCCAGTTCTTGGTATTGCCCCAATATCCATTGGCCGCTTTCATTATTTTTTCGGCATAACCTTTATTTAACCAAGTAGCTATTGGTTGAACGTTTTTGTTATCCGTCATTTTGCACCACTAAACTGTTTAAATTTGGCAACACTAAACCGCTTTCAATATCGGAAATATCAAAAGTTATTGATTCCAGCTCAGGAAATTGTTGATGAAGTTCAGCTTTAAGCTTGCTTATGCTAAATGTTGAATTAGGCCTTGTTCGGGTTGGCTGATAACTATCATTTAATCTAAATGCCGCTTTTATAAAATTTTCAAGATCGCTATTAATATCGCTACTATTAGCGATTAATTTATAACTCGTTATTACATCTATATTATTGGTCGGCATGGCGTAAACCATAAAGTCATCACCATGACCGTGGTGGCCATTGTCACGAATATGTTGATTAATCACAGTCAGTAAAGCCGTAGATACACCGCCAACATTTAGGTAAATATAGGCATCTGCAGTTCCAGCGCCACGTGGTGCGCCATTAATTATTTCTATATTGTTAATGGGAATACCAAAATCACTAATAATTGCTTTGTATACGGTATTTATATGCCATTTAGCCGCCGTTCCAAACACGTTACGAATACGGTTTCGATAGGCTTCGGTGTTTTCTTCATTTGCTCCGGGCACAATTAGCCAATCAGCTTCGTTGGTTACGGTTACCCCATCGATAGGCTTAACTAAATTATAATAACTGCCTGTGGGTAAATTATGCCCTTGCCCTGCAATTACGGCTTCAACAAGTACTTGTGTTGTGTTTTCACCTTCTTTAAAAACGGCAGAATTAAGCAAGGTTAATTGATATACATTGCCCGATATATTGTCAGACTCAACCAAAGAACCAAGCGGCACACTTAATACGCCTGTTGTTTCTGTACGCTCAAGCATTAATATGCCCCGAGCTTTAATGGCATCAAAAACAAAAACATTTCTACTAGGGCCATGTAAGGTAATAAGCGCATTACGCCCAGCAAGCATAATAAACAAGTCAGGAAATAGGCTTTGTGCTACCCATTCAAATAACGACACAACAGGCAATGTTATTAACGCTTTAATGGTTCGCCAAAAAGGGCTGAACGGGCTATTATTTTCAATGGTAATAGCTTGCTCGTTAAGCTGATCCTCCCATTGTTGCTTTGCTAACTCTTCGGTTATAGGTAAACCTGCATCAACCATTAGTTGTTTAAAATCGGGGGTCATAAGCTTATTACTCCAAACTGCTTGGTTTGCGCTTTTACCGACAAACTTTTATCGCTGTTGTAGGTAATAAAAATAGTACCTGGTACTAAGCGTTCGTCTTTTTCAATCTCTAATTCAAGTTCAACAATGATAGGGGCTATACCGTTTACGTTTCGTAAACCAACTAGTTGTACTAATAAACCGCTTTCTAAAATTCTGTGCTTTATATCTTGCCCAATCACTTGTACTGCTGTTAATTGTTGCGCAGTTAGGTTTGGGCTAAAAACAAAGTCACCGTCAACAATGTTTAAATCAACATGATCACCGACTAATAAATCATTCATTAACTGGCTAGCTCCATCAGTTGTTCGTAATCAACCGACAAGGTATCTTTTTGCAAAACCACGTTGTCTATATATAAACGTTTGCTGTTATCATTTTTATTGTTGTTACTTAACGAATTGCTAAACTGTTGTGCAATTGCCGACTTTTCAACTTTTTGTGTTGTGTTTCGAACTTGCTCATTATTGTGAATTCGGCTCTGCTCAATGCGTTCTTGTGCTAACTGGGCGGAATTAATAGGTATCACATTGTTAATTGGCAACGTACTGACTTTATCCACACTCTCTGTGGATAAGTTGCCACTAATTTCAGTGGTTTTATTTGCTGTAACGTCAACATCGCTTCCAAAACCAAGAAATTCTTTAACCGCATTACTTGCCCAACTTAAGCTGCTAATTACTTTTGTGATCAAATTAACAACAGCTTTAAGTGGCGCCATTATGAAGTTCAAAGCATTACCCAGAGACTGCCCAAAACTAACCCCCATATTTGAAGCGGCTTGCAACTGCTCTGTGGTGCTATTAACCGGGCTAAGTAATGCGCTAAACCAACTAACCACATCACTTATTAAACTACCCACCCACGAAAACACATCACCGACAAAAGACAATGAACTAAATAGCTCAGAAAACACCGCTATTACGGGGGCAAAACTTTCGCTAAATCCGTCCCAAAAGCCCGACATAAACGCTTTTATCGGTTGCCAATATTTATAAATAACCGTGGCTAATAAAATAACACCACCAACTAGCCATGTTATGGGGTTAGCCAGTAAAGCGGCAGTAAATGCCCACGCTGAACTTGTAGCCCCTAACATGCCAACACGAATAGCCGCAAAAGCCCCGCCACTGAGTGCACTTTGCATTTGAAAGGCAATTAGTGCGCCTTTGGTAAAGTTTAATACCGAGCGGAACCCCCCCATTGATTTAGATAATATGCCCGTGGTCGCACTAAACCCCATCATGCCGAATTTAGACAAACCCATAACAATATTAAATAACCCCATACCCACCATTAACGCAGTAATTGCAACAACCGTTGTAGCAATTACCCCAGTAACTATCGGGAACTCTTCAGTAAGCCATAACACCCCGTTCAACATGCTTGCTAATACTTCAACTACGGGTTCTATAATAGGTAATACTTTTTGGCCTAACGATGTTGCGGCGGCATTAAAACCACCACTTAACCGTTGCCAAGCGTCGGTTTGAGCATTTGCCATATCAATGGCAGTTTGCATGCCTGTTTCTTCATTTAATGCGGTAATGTTGCCTTTTAACTGAGCGACTTGCGGCAATAACAACTTAATTAATCCGGTGGCTTCGTCACTACCAAATGCGGCTTTTAGTGCGTCACTTTTTGCTACGGTATCAATATTGCCAAACTTGCTATGTATGGTTTCAAGTACATCAGCCATAGGTAACAATTTACCTTGGGCGTCGGTTAATTCTATGCCTAACGCTTTTTGTGCTTTGCCTACTCCGGCAAGGAATGCTTTATATTTTGTTCCGGCTTCACTGCCCGACATGGTTGCTTGCAGTTGGCCTAAAACTGCCATACTTTCGGCCATTTCTATGCCATGGCTTTGTGCCCCTGCCCCTAAACTGGTAAAGGCGTTAGACATTTCATTACCATTGGTTTTAAACATACGGACCGCAGTGGCGGTTTGTCCGGCTAACTGCTCTACCCACGTATTTTTGCCCAAGGCTTTTGCGTCGTCTTGGTAAATGCCAAACATGGTGCCTAAATAATTGGTTGCGGTGGCCGCGTCTGATTTTGTGCCTTTGGCCATAACTGCACTGGCATTGGTAAAGGCGCTTAATTCTTCGCCCGTTAACCCGGCAATACTTGACTGAATATCGTATGAAGCGCTAATAACATCAGCGGCATTACCACCGTATTTAGCGCTAAAATTTATTGCGGTATTATTTAATTGTTGTAATGAACTGTCGGCAACACCCAAAGAACTGACTTCGCCAAGTGCTTGATTTGCCGCAATTGCAGGGTTTAACGAACCAACAAGCATCATTGCACCACCAGCCGCGCCCATAAAACCTCGTGCCATTCGGTTTTGCGCACCACTGGCCTGTTGGCTTAGCTGATTAATTTTACCCATAATTTTATTAACAGGTGCCGATGTTTTATCGGTAATGCCAATGGTGTACATGAGTTTTTCTAGCTTACTTAAGGCGCTCATAGTAACAATTCAATTAACTGTAAGATTGAGTAAAAATGGTGGTTAAAATCAACCAAGATGCCATTGAAGACAAAACGTAAAAAATAACAATATTTGGTATTTTCTTAATAATGCTTTTGTACATGACAACCTCGGTTTTATATTTTTATTTTTAGCTTTGTCGATATTTAAGCGTTATTTAGCCATTGTCGAAAAACTTACAAATGCCATTGTTAATGACTATTGCTTGCTGTTCTAAGTGGTTAGTTTCTAAAAACAACGCTTGCGACAAACTTTCTGTGGTTACCTCAGTATTAGGTAACCACTTTTGGTGAAATGCGAACCATTGCTCAACTCGGTTTTTACCGATGTCTTTAGCTCGCTTTTCTATTTTTTTACGGTTATATCGAAATCTTCTTGATACTCTTCAACAACCGCGCCCAATAGAAACATGGTTGCACCGGGCTTTTTCATAAACTCAAGTGCATCCTTTCTATTTTCCGGTGCAACAATAGTTGATAAAAAATTAAAAGCCGGCTTAACTTTATCTTTGGGTGTAGAGTCGTTTATATACTTGTTATAAGCGGTAACATTGGCATTAAAAACCAATTCTTTTCCTTCTACTTCAAGGGTTATCTTTTTCTCAAATGCCATGATCATTCTCTTTATTTGATGAATTTATTTGTTGTTGCGTTAATAAGGTATAAGTAAAAGTATTGCCCCATGTTTGGGCCGACTCGCGGCAGAGTGTTAAAAACTCGGCAAAATCATTAGGTTTTGCGAACACTTGGCAACCAGCACTCCATTTATCAACGTGCTTTGACTCATTAAACGCATTGGCTCTATGGCAATTAATACCAAAATAGCCCGTTTGTTTAATCAATTCAGGTTGAGAGACGTCCGTGTCTATCGTTTCATCCATGTTTCCATCACGAAAAACGGTAATTGGCTTGTGTTGTACCAAAGCAGGATATTTGCCTTGATGAAAACCAAAGGTCCATAAACTGCGATGTTGCATCGGTGCAACCACCGCAGTTCCGTTAACATTTAAAGGGTTTTTTCGGTAATAAGTACCCGGATCAGTTGTGCATTTAAATTGCTTTAATTGCCATTTCCCGTTTATTTGATACAACACACACATAACATCGTTAAAGGTATTAGCCCGTAAATTTTTATGACGAACACCAATAATATTGAGGTTTAATTCACCTTCAAAAATGCGGTAGCCGTTTTGCGCCATTGCCGTTAATAAACTTGTTGTTGTGATCAGTAACTTACTCATTACATAAAACTCTTTTTAATACTCTGCTAAAACTAACGACTATAAATCGCGTACTTCGTCGCTGGTTAAATAAGGAATGCCATTAATTTTAATAAAATCTTTTGAGGTAATTTCACCTTTTAACGTGGTGGTGTCTTCCTCACCACCTTCGGCTTTCAGGTTTAAGATTTCGTCTAGCGACGGTAAAACGCCAAAGGCTTCAATATTTTTAGTTCCGGCTTTTACTTCCGCTAAAAACGACATATCAAATGGTGGTATTCCTTTCCAACTTCCTGCAGATTTGGCTTGACCTTCAATCAATAAAAAGTTTTCATGATCAACTTTAAAAGTCACTTCTGCCGATACTGGGCCATCAATAAAACCAACCGGAATACCGCGAACGGTTTTCACTTTTCGACCATCAGTTACCTTTACCGATGCTTCAATAACGTGGACCATTTTATCGCCCATGAAAACATCAAAATCTTTGCCGCCTAAATGTTTATTACCTGACATTTTCTTTTCCTTATTCTGCGCTGTCGAGCATAATGCCGACTAAAATAGTGCTTGGTGAATCAATAGGTTGTACTTTCAGTATCACGCGTAATTCAGTTGGGCTAGTGAACGTTAAACCAATTGAATCGTCTTTGGGTTCGCGTATTTCACCGGGGAATTTATCAGCCCCTAAATTGATACTTTTCGACATTTCACGAAGTGGTTTACCCAGAACGTTTTTACCAAATGCGATACCCGTAGGAGAGTTATTTAAACGTCGATTTTTAATTTGCCAAATGGCAATAATGCGCACTTGTCGAGCCGCTTTGTCGACCACCCGACCCGCTTCAATTTTTTGAAAGTCTCCCCCTTCAGCGTCAAGCATATTGGCGTCAGCAAAATAGATACCGTCGAAGTCTGGGTAAAACTGCACACAACTAAAACGAAGCGCATCTAAAGCGGCCGTTACTGCATTAGTTAATGGGTTGCCGTCTTTATCAACGGGTGAAGCTAATAACGACATAGCGCCAGTTTGGGTGCGCATCGGTGAGTCAGCAATGGTTATTGAACGTTTACATAAACGCCCCGCTAACCCGCCTAATTCGTCACCGTAAAGTGCTGGGACAACACAAACTCTGTCACCAACTACACCGTCAATTAATGGCTGAATAGCAGTATTATGCTCTGCCCAAGATTGGGTTTCGTCACAACCTGGTGCTGAAATTAAAAAGCGAACACGACGAGCGTATTTTGATAATAGTTCTAAGGCTTTTGCTTGATAGGCTTCAACATCGGCTTTGCCTGTAACATCGGTGCAAACCACGATAATTTCAGGACTAATGTCTTGGTCCATTGCCATGTCTATTTGGTCGTGAATATTGTCTCCAGCTTCAACAGGTATTGCCCAACCACTGACTAAATCGTCACCGTTGCGAATCCATGATGCGAGCTGGGTTTTTAGTGCTGAGTCACCCGCACTGATTAATGCGTCTAAATCTGATTGCGCATTTACGGCAACTGCAGTACGTAAATTTAATGTACCAACACCAATAAACAATACAGAACGTTCAACTTCTTTGGTTGCGCCACTGCCTGTATTTAATGAAGTGACTGAAACTTTACCTTGTGTCATAAATTATCCTTTCGTTTTAATTGGTGTTATGCAGCAAGCCTAAAGGCTTCGTCTAACATGTAATTTTTCAAGGCAACTAATTCGCCTCGGTTTTGTCCTAAAAACGAACGTTCGGGTAAGGCAATCGTCCATTTGTTTTTACTGTTTGGTTCATCACGCATTATTCTTAAAATTTTGCCTGCTTGGCCACGCTCTAAATTTTGCATGATCCATTTAATACTTGGGTTCTTCCAGCCCTTACCTTTGTTGCGCCTTATTTTGTAGCCCTCTTCTTTGAGTGATACCGCTTGCGCTCTGGTTGCTGACCCTTTGTAATCAGGTGTGCCGTATTTTCTTGCGGCCTCGCTTGCGGTCATCTCTTGGCTTAACCCTTCTTGATGAACTCGCGCTATTTTGCCAATGTTGTTATTGCCAAAAACCACTTGGGCATTGTTTGGGTTGCTATGCACTTGCATGTGTTTACCCAGTTTCGTTAACATGCGCTTTTTACGCCCGTTAGACCTTGCCTGCCAATGACTACCCACTAAATCTTTTTGTGACCGAATTCTAGTTTTACTGTCTCGTCTTACTTTTCGACCTGCGCCCCGTAAAATTCTGCGCCTTTTTCTTGGGCCAAGCTTAAGTAAATTTAACTCTTGTTTTGCTTTACTGGTGTTAATGCCAATGCTTAACAAAACAAATTACTCTGCGATCACTTCGGTAGTTACTTCGGAAATCAGAGTGAAACTTTCAGCAATCCATAAGCTGTTTTCACCAAAGTCATAACGTTTATTATTTAAAGTAAATGCACCTGTTGGGCATTCAACGAGCTCAATATCTTCACTAAAGGTTTCAATGGTCAATTCCATTTCAACTGAACTATCATCGTTAATGTCTGCACTAAATTCAGCGTCGTTACTGTCGTACTTACCACCGTTTTCTTGTAGCCAAAAGCTAACGAAAGCGGCTATTAATTCAACAGGTGCAGAACATGGGTTTATGCTAACAACCCCTGAGTAATAAAAGCGCGCGGCCAGTAAGCCATTACCATTAATATTTTTGCTTGCGGTTTCAATTCTTCCGCCCTCTATCCATGCACTAAATTGCGTGGGCAAGGCTAATTTTCTGCCCTGGTATTGAGCGTCAATTAGGTGTTTGGTTAGCTCTTGTAATTTGCTTTCGCTCATATCAAACCAACACTTATATTTGAGCTAACCCCTACTATTTTTCGAATAGCGGCAAAGCTTTGTTTTTGCCAATGTTCTTTGTTTTCTGATGCTAAGAGTTGTTGAGCCGCTTGGTTGTCTCGGTGGCTTTCACCTAACTTACTGATCAACATTTTTGATTTGGCTAATGAGTACACCGCTTTTTTATATAAAATGACTAACCGGCTTATGGTGTCTAATGTAATATCGGGTATGTCTTCTAGTTTTTGATAATCACCCCAATTGAGCATTTGAAATTCAAGCAGTTCGTCATTCACAAATAAAGCCGCTTCGGTTAGCTTTTCTATGATCATGTCAACGTTGGTTGCGTATTGGGTCGCTATTGCGTAGTTATCGGTTAACTCTTTAATGCACAACTCAGGGTAAAAGCTGCTCGATTGCACCTTATTCTCTGGCATTTCAGCAAATGGCATTCCCGTGATATTCATACTTAACCTTTTACGTTTACTTTTAACCAAACTTAAAATTAGGTGCGGCCGCCACAATAAACCGATTAAGCACAACTGAATGAGTTAGTCAGTTACTGTTGACCGCATGGCGTAAGAGCTTTTTCTATATTTCTATTTCAATGTCTAATTGTTTTGCTAAGTCTTTAGCGACTTTTTTAACCCCAGCGCCGTCGTTAATACGCTGAGCGGTTAAGTAATAAGTGAGAGCGTTACCAAAGTTCATTTGTTTTTGCTCTAATTTTCCTGCCATGGCAAAAACTTTGCCTGCAACTATTTCTTTGATATCCCATTCATTTTCATTGTATAAATCAATGAACGTGGTAAAAGTTTTAACAACTTTACTTGCAACAATACCTTTAAGATCTTTTTCCAACTTTTTAGCGCCAATGTCATAAAGCTGGTCAAAGACAAAGGTGCCCCAATGTGTAGTTTTAAAACGTGTCGGTAATGGCTGTTGCTGTTCGATCATTAAAGGTAATAAAGCAATAACATCGGCCCAACGTTCTAGATCAACTAACCAAATAAACACCCAAGCTAGCACCATATTTGGGTGATTAGCCCCAGCAGTTTTGTATTGTTCGATGTATTCTAAGTAGCCGTTATTGGCTAACACTTCACTTTTGTATTGGGCTTTGTCTTCAATGCTTGAAAACTGTTTAAGCTGAGCTAAGTCGCTTTCAATTCCAACTTGGTACATGTCGAAACTTTTCATTACCTCGTCACGTAAGGCGTTATTACTGCCTGTTTTTGCAACCTTAACGTATTGGGTAACTGTTTTATCTTCGCCTTTGGCTAAGTCAACACCAATAACTTTTTTACCCGTGTCAGACGTACTGTCGGCTTTTTTAAGTGCGGCTTTTTGTAGGCGCTTTGCTACTAAACTCATGTTAAAAAATTCTCTTGTTAAAAAAGGCTACCTAACCCACTCGGGTGAGTTAGGTAGCTAAAACTTAATTAATAAAAATTAAGTACAGGGAGTAATTAAAAACTTATGACCATTCCCAATGTGCTGGGTTTGTTGGGTCAAAAGTAACAGCACTGAAATCAATACCTGTGTGTTTCACTTTATCTATTTTTACCGAGTCACTTTCAAAAAAGGCAATGGACTCTAAATCGTTAACAAAGTAACAGTCGTTTCGAGATTGATAATCTTCAATACGCTTTTTCTTGTGATTATCTTCAATGTGAGTACGCGTTGAACCACTTTGAATGATATGTGCGAGGTTTTGAAAGCTAGTCACTAAAATGCCGCGAACAGGAAAGAACGGTACTTGGTAGCTTTTTAAACTGCCATAAGTGCCAATGATCTGTTCGAGTTCAATCAAGCCTTTTTCTGATGGTGTATCAGCTTTTGCGGCATATTTCCGGCCTTTGTCAGCCGCTAATAAATCAGAGCCGATAATCGCAACCATGCCCATACGTTTATGTAGGGGGATCGCTTGTAAAAGGTCGTGCACTGCTTCATCTAAATTAGCGTAATCGCCATATTCACCTATTCGAATTTCACCTGCTTCTTGCTCACCATCAGCAATGGCACGTTCAGAGGCATCGTTACGCACATGTTGTAACCAGCCTATATTTACATCTTGCAATAATGGATAAGTTGTCATGTTGGTAACGTTAGCGGCTTTGGTACCATTCCAACCGATTTTGATAATATCTAAGGCAATAACTTGTCTAACATGATTTCGCCAACGAATGTGAAAATCAGGGAATTTTGCCCATTGGTCTAACTGTGACCAAGTAATATGTGTGTCGCACTCTACTTCGTAACAACGATATTCTCGGTCATCCAAACCACTTGGATCTTTGGTAGTACGTTCCTTATCGTCTGTAGTAACACCTGCGCGCCCCGTCACACTTGTAGAAACACCAAGTGTTACAGCGCTACCCACCAAATCATCTACCATTTGTGTATTGATACGCTGTAAAAATTCTGCGCTTTCATACACCTTGTCGTACAGCTTTTGTTCAACAGTAGGGCTAACGGCAAATTGTTCGCTCATTGTTGCTGTAGCGTAAGTTACCGCCAGTGCAGTAATTACAGCTTTAAATGCTAATTTTGTTTTCGTTTTCATTTTCATCTCTCGAATTAATTAATGTTTAATACAACTACGACTTGATAATCAGATGCTTATAAAATATCTAGTAACTGGCTATTTTCGCCCAAGTTAAAATCATCAGCATTGGTTGTGCCTTTATCTTCTTCACCTAACGCCTTTGAAAGCTGATTACTTAACCCTGTTAGTTGGTTTGAAAATTCATTAATTTTCGATTCAACATTTTTAAAATCTTCATTGTCTTTTAATGAAAAACTCGCTTGTTCCCCGCCTTCTGGTGCTTCTTTATTACCTTCAACAACAGGTGCGGCTTTGAATTTTTCTTCAATACTTTGCATTGATGCGGTAAGCGTACTAAAGCCAGTGGCTAACTGGTTAAGCGGCTCAGTTAACGCGTTTTGTAATTGCGTAAATTGTTCTGGCTTCATTTCATCGTCCTTTTTAGTGAATATACTTTTAAAGCTAAATGGTTCTTTTTCTGGTTTATTTTCAATATTGGTTAGTGCTGAGATATCAGAAAAATTTAAAGTAGATCTGAAATTTTCAATTCGTCCCTTTTCGCGGGTATTTGATGTAAAGTTTGCTCTTGTTGTGTAACAACAGGCGGGATAATCGGTGGCTGCTAGACCTTTAATATATGTTTTTCCAGAACCTTGAAAATCGTAATCAAGTTCAACGCTGTAATAAACTGCTTGTCCTGACTGGTTTAATAAAACAAATGAAGCATTAGGGCTTAAAATTGAGTACAAACATAAAACACCGTCATCGTTTTCGGCTTGGAATACTTCCATTACATCGCCTAGCATGCCGCCGCTTAAATCCATTCCATAATAATTCTTTGCTAACCAACCGCTAAATTCTGCGGAATGGTCTAAATTGATTCGCGCGCCATATTTCTTAAAGCTGTAGGTTTCTACAATTTCATCTATATGTTGTTTGGTAACTTCACGGCCATCAACAGTCATTCCAACGGAACAGATAGCTTGTGGTAGTGTTCGTAAATCCCCGGCCATGTTTTTACCTTGTGTATTGAATGTATTTTCGAATATGCTTACTTGGACCTTAAGTTTGCCCCCTGTTTTTGTTGCTTTCCATTCGTTTAACTTTTTGAAATTCCTGTATTTAACTTCTAGGAATGTTCAGGTGTTGTACTTAAAGAATTAACCATTTCACCGCTATAAACTCACCAACAATATTTATTTGTATGGCTGTTTTTTGCATTAATGAAACTTAGGTATTCACCAACCATAATTAAACAAGCTCGCGACCATTATGTTTTTGATGCGTACACGTTTGATGAAATTTCAGAAATGCCCGACATGCCAAGTGCGCGAACCTTACGACGCTGGGCTGATGAAGGGGCATGGGATGATTTATGCCCGTCGATAAATGCTGAAACGGCTATTGCGCGTAGAATTGTTTTATTAGCTGAGCGTGAAGATAAAACCGACAAAGACTATAAAGAGCTCGACTTTCTCACTAAACAGCAATGTGCGCTTAATCAGTCGCGCTTACCTAGTGCCGGGTTAACTAAAAAATATGGTCAAGCTCAACCTAAAAACCATGTAAGTAATGACGAACCACAAAGCAGTGGTAAGAAAACCCGCAAGAAAAAAATAAAAAATGATGTGTCAGGCATTACTAAAGAAATGCTTGATAAGTTAAAAGACGAATTACTTTATCCTCACCAATTACATTGGTTCGACAATCAAGATCACCGTGCCCGTTTTATTTTAAAACCTCGACAAATTGGCGCGACTTTCTATTTTGCCTTTGAAGCGTTTTACGATGCGGTTATTAATGGCAGAAACAAAATATTTATTTCAGCGTCACGCGACCAAGCTGAAATATTTAAGGCCAATATCATTGCCATATGCCGTGAGTACTTCGGCATTGAATTAAGCGGCTCACCACTGGCCCTAAACAATAACGGTAAAACAGCCACCCTTTATTTTAAATCAACCAATGCTCGTACTGCGCAATCAGCCAGTGGCGATTTATATATTGATGAAGTGTTTTGGATCCCCAAGTTCAAAGAATTACGCTCACTCGCGCAAGCAATGGCAACTCATAAACACTTACGAATTACTTATTTCAGTACCCCTTCGGTTACCAGCCATGAAGCGTACGACTTATGGAATGGCCGTTGGTATAGAAAAACAAAAGCCTGTAACGACCCTGAATTTGAGGTAAATACTAGCCATAAACATTTAAAACATGGCGTTAAATGTGGAGATGGTATTTGGCGACAACGCTTACACGTTTACGAAGTTGTTGAACAAGGCTTTGACCGCATTGATATTGAAACACTCGAAAATGAGTACTCAACAGAAGAATTCGACAATTTATTTCGATGTAAATTTATTGATGACGCGCATTCAGCCTTTAGTTTAAAACAAGTTATGGCATGTGTTGGTAATTCTGACAAATGGAAGGACGTTGACCACTCTTGGTCAAGACCTTACGCCATGAAACCTGTGGTTATTGGTTTTGACCCTGCACGAACCCGTGACCAAGCCGCAGTTGTTGTAATGACTTTACCTGCAAATTCATCTGAAAAATTCAGGATTATTGAAACCCTTAATTTAACGGGTAACGACTTTGAAACCATGGCAAGTGAAATAGAAGAGCTCACCAGAAAATATCATGTGGTTCACATTGGTATTGACACCACGGGTATTGGTTATGGCGTATTCGAGCTTATTCAAAAGTTTTTCCCTATGGCTATGCCACTGCATTACAACCCTATATTGAAAAACCGCATGGTGCAAAAAGCGATAAACATTATTTACAACAAGCGTATTGAGTTTGATGAAAATTCAGTGGGTATTGCCAGTAGTTTTATCAACATTCGTAAAAAGGTGGTGGGCGATCAAATTACCTATGCCACTAACCGAACCGCTTCAACAGGCCATGCCGATATTGCGTGGGCAATTATGCACGGTTTAATTTATGAGCCGCTTTCAGGTGGTATCGACAGCACACGAACATCAATAGGAATAGCCGCTTAATGAATTTAAACAAAAGTACTAAGAAACGCTTTCAAAAAAACAGTGTTAAATCGACTGAAACTAAAAGTGAAAACAGCAATGTTTCAAGCTTTAGTTTTGGCGACCCTGAACCTTGTTTAGATAATAGGCTAACGGATTACATGGGGATTTTTGCCGATATGAACGGGGTTTACACACCACCCATTTCATTAACTGGCTTAATTAAATTACTTGATGTTAACGCGCAACATGCCCCTATTTTATATTTTAAAAGAAACATGATTTTAAAATGGTTTAAACCGAATTCTATTTTAAATAGAAACAACTTTAGTAAGTTCGCATTCGATTATTTGTGGTCAGGGATGGGCTATTTTCAGGTAATAAAAAACAGTTTTAAACAAATAATTAAACTTAAACATTTACCCGCGTTGAATATGCGTTACACCAATGTTCACAACGTGTACGCCCAATTACAAAGTAACGGCAAGGTTTTAAAATTTAAACCTGGTGAAGTTATTCAAATAAAAGAGTACGACCCACGCCAAGGTATTTACGCGATACCGCAGTATTACGGGGGCATTCAGTCAGCTTTGCTAAATGAAGATGCAACATTATTTCGTCGTAAATATTTTAAAAATGGTGCCCATATGGGTTTTGTTTTCTCTATGGCTGACCCTAGTTTAACGATAGATGATGAAGACAAGCTAAAGGCGGCTATTGCTGAGAGTAAGGGTGTTGGTAATTTTAGAAGTTTATTTATTAATACTAAAACCCCCAAAGCCGATGCTGAAAAAGCGATAAAAATAACTCCAATTGGCGACATTTCAACTAAAGACGAATTTAAAACCATTAAAAGCATAACCCTTAACGACATGCTAAGCATGCACAGAGCGAGTGAAGCTTTAAGTGGTCAAGCAAGTGGTGACAGCCCCGGCTTTGGTGATTTAGGCAAAATAACCCACAGCTATTACAACAATGAAGTTGTGCCACTACAGCAAGAAATGCAACAAATTAACGAGTACTTACCCGCACATTTGCATCTTGATTTTAATATTCCTGCTTATTCAGACTTACACCCTGAATTAGCCACAGAAGCCGATAAATAAGGATATTTAATATGACATGGTTTGATGAATTTTTAACATTAATAGGGTTTAAAGGTTTTTGGTCGCAATGGGGGAAATTGTTTTTTTTGTCGGTATTAGCGGCAACCGTACAAATGTATTTAAGCGAAAAGAAATTTACTTTTTTTCACTATTTTATGGGGGTATTAGTCGCTATTTTTGCCGCTTATTCTGCCGCCGCTTTTTGTGAATGGCGACAATTTAATGATGATTTAACAACGGGTGTAATTGCTGTAATTGCGTACTCTGCACCACATATTTTGAACGGCTTAAATAACATGCTTAAGCATATTTCAAGTAACCCTCAAAAACTTTTAAACATGCTGCCATGGGGGAAGAAATAATGCGTTTACTTCCATTATTTAGAGCGTGTTGGCAACTGCTTTGTTATGTGATTATTGGCTTACCTGTTTTGCTTTTGTTGTGCCCTTCTGCTCCATATATTCGTACAAATCATATCGTTTGGTTAGTGTGGATTTGGTTCGACCGCATGGTATGCACCTTCGCCCATGGTACATGGAAACGCACAATAAGCGGCTGGACTGGACAACATTTCATTCGAAAAAAGCGTTACTGCTATCAGTCAAAAGTTATCGACGCTTTAGCGGTTTTATTCGGTGACGATAAGCAACATTGCCAACGAGCTTACCAATGGGAACAGGATAAAGGTTTCGTATGACCGATTCGACAACTAGTAAAAAGCGCTGGTTGTTCGAGATTAAAGTAGTACGGGCAATACGAACTGAAAAATTTGGTGAGCCGTTTGATGCTGAAGTGTTTTTGACTGTAGTTAACGGCCAATTACATATTGAAGGTTTACTTTCCAAAGATGAATTAACTCACATTGATTTAATTGATGTTGAAAAACAGATTAAAGCCATGGGGTTTGATCACTATTACTATTCACGTTTCAAACATAAGCAACGTGTATTAATGAAAAAGAGAATAAAATGACATTATTAAAACAATACCTAATTGCTAACCCTTTGCATGATTTATCTAAAGTTGTAGCACATAAAACTTTTCAAAATATTAAATTTAATAGTAATGAAATGGCAGGTTATTTATTGTCGAATGATGCGTATTCGTATTTTATGGATTTTACGAATGATATTCAACGAGCAACAGCTGACAGAATAAAAGCGGTATCAAATTTTGATTTTTCAGATAGTGAAGATGGCATCGAAAATAAGTACATGTTGCAAGTGCTTATTAATATTGAAACAGCTGCAAATAATACGGCTATGGTTGCAAATCTCACAAATCTTCAAACATTGTTGTTGGCTAATGCAGTTAAAGAGACAGCACCCTTTGCCAAAACCACTCAAGCAGAAATGGACGCTGTAAAAGCCGAAATAGCACTGATGGGAGAGCTTGAAAGTTACAACACCTCTTATGCTGATGATAACGACGCGGTTGAAATGAATAAGCTTAAAGCCGATGAGTTGCAATTCGATGTAATTTACGATGAACCAGTTACCGTAGATTGTACCGCTAAATTATTTTGTGAATACCTCATTACAGCTAAAAACAAATGGTTCAGGATCCCACACCCCATCACAACACTTCAATACTCTGTTGGTGAAGATCACAAACACTTTCGTTCAAATCAAAATTACGGAAGTCGAAAAATACGTTTCGTTGCAGTTAGCAACGTTAAGTTGCCATTGAGTGTAGATGTGTTGGTGTCGTAATGAACTATGCAAAAAATGCAGTAGCCGAAATAGATTGGGAAAATTA
>Ga0209292_1003825_pt1 | contig 16347 bp, 12 predicted proteins | sample GOMGulsemesocosm_2_FD_184634 | JGI IMG/M metagenome (GOLD analysis project Ga0209292, IMG submission 184634) | Methane-oxidizing microbial communities from mesocosms in the Gulf of Mexico - GOM9C Gulf of Mexico (SPAdes) (version 2) | ecosystem: Environmental > Aquatic > Marine > Cold seeps... | reverse complement strand
TTTTGAGCTACCCACCAATGTTTAACCGAAATAATGCGTCTAAGATAAACGATGCTACTGATAAAAATAGAGCTTAGCTATTAGTGAACTGCCGTAAAATAGAATAGCGAAAAACTCGAAAGCAGCTCATCTAAAAGTAACCGTTTATTGAAATACCGCTAGCCGAACCAACAATCCTACGTGAATTGCATATAACGCCCTGTTAACAGGCAATAAAATAGTTGGTTAAAATAAGCGACGAAGGAGCAAAAACCAACTGTTTTTTGTCCTTGTTTAACAGCTTGTTATGCTTACAACCAACGCCTAACTTTTTTTGAATACATTATATATTCCTCCCCAAATATACCAGAGAGCTCTTTTTCTTCTGTTTTGATTTGCAGTTGAGTCATTATAGGTATATAGAGAAGTGCACTTATTAAGCTTATAATGTTTGCAAAGAATATAGCAACCCCAATTAAGACAAGTACCCAACCAAGATACATAGGGTTACGTGTGTAATTAAATATACCGGCATCTATTAAACTAGAAGCTTTCTCTGGTGAATTAGGATCCAAAGTATTACCGGTTGTTTTTATTGAATATATACCTGATAGGGCAATTATCAAGCCTAAAAATATAATTACACCAGAAGATATCATATTATAACCAAGATCAAATTTAAGATTTGGAAAAGCCGCTTGGGTAAAAAAAGTTAAAAATAAAATAATTAAAAACGTTAACAGTGGATGAATTCTGATTTTCCGTTTCACACGATACTCTCCTTGTAAGCATAACAACTTATTAGCTGGAAATAATCCTTGTTTTAACCACAAAGTTCCAACTACTTTATTTATTTGAAACAAACAGTACTAAATAGGCAGTATAACTACAAGCCTTTAAAATTTAATAATATAATTTAAAGGCTTTATTATTCACTCTATCTTTCACGACATGAATTAAGGTTTCTTTCACGCTTTACCTGTAACAAAGGGAGATTAATTCCACCTTTCTGCTAAAAGCGAGAAAACTAGTGCTCTGTATATAAATACAGTACCTTACTGAGGTTTTTTTACAACTTATTTATATAAGAAGCGAAAAGTTATAATTGTTTAGATATAAAGATTGTTTTCTTTATTTACTTAATCAACAATTAAAGTAAGTCAGCTTATCAGTTAAATATGAGTACACCGTGACACCTGCAATTACTCAATTAAATAAGAAAAAGATCCAACACAACATCCACCAATATGTGCATAACGTTAACCATCATTCTTACGGTGCAGAAGCAGCAGAAAAACTTGATGTTAATGCCAACCGTATATTTAAAACTTTAGTTTTAGAGACCGATGCTAACACTTTAGTTGTGGCTATAATTCCGGTGTTACAAAAATTAAATTTAAAAGCCGTTGCATCAGCGGTTAATGCTAAGAAAGTAAAAATGGCAGAGGTTAAGCGAGTTGAAAGTACAACAGGTTATATTGTGGGTGGTGTAAGTCCTTTAGGGCAAAAAAAGCAGCTGAAAACCGTAATCCACAACTCAGCCCAGAATTTTATTACTATATACGTTAGTGGCGGTAAAAGAGGGTTAGAAATTGAATTATCTCCTCAAAACTTACAGCAACTTACTAGAGCAACATTTAATTCAATAACCTCAGAATAAACAATAGTATATGCCCGCTTTACATTAAATACCTATACGTTATGATAAGTAGCATATTAAATTTAATGTGCTACTAAGGCTCGTCAATGCTTTACACAACAGTTACATCTCCCCAAAAAAAGTCTATTTCACTTGTTGCTCACGACAATATGAAACAAGATTTATTAGCATGGTGCCAACGATTCGAATCTAAATTAAGTCAACACACGCTATATGCAACTGGAACCACAGGGTCTTTATTATCAACCAATACTGCTCTTAATATCACCAAGCTAATTAGTGGCCCGTTAGGTGGTGACCAACAAATAGGTGCATTAATTACAGAACAAAAAATTGATATGCTGATTTTCTTTTGGGACCCTTTAGAAGCACAACCTCACGATCCAGACGTTAAAGCATTATTACGACTTGCCGCTGTTTGGAACATTCCAGTGGCTTGCAACCAAGCAACCGCCGATTTTTTAATTAATTCGTCGTTGTTTGACATTGAATACAGTAAAAAAATGCCTGATTATGAAAACTATATAAATAGTAGAACATAACCCCCACTTTCATCTATAAGTAGTAAATTCATTCGTTTTTTCGATTAACTAATTAATTTTAAAGGATTAATAAATTTTAGTTAATCGTCGTTCAAAAACTTTCACCTCTTAATTTATGTTCTATACTTTATACGTTTGCATCTAATTATTTAACCAAACACCTTGTTGAATAAACCTAAACGAGCTTATAGCAGGGATAATTGTATTAAGAGGGATTATGACAAAACGCTTGAGCTTTGCTTACGTTAATATCATTGAAGATAATATTGCCGAGTTAATTATTGATAACAACGTTATCATTACCTTAGAAATGATTGAGGAATATGATAATTATCTTGCGCAGCATTTCGAAGGAAAATTTGGCTTACTCATCAACCGTATTAACCATTACAGTTATACATTTGAATCTAAGTTAACCATAGGCTCAGTTGAAGGATTATGTGCGATGGCTGTTGTGTATTACAGCCGAATGAGCAAAGAGTCTACATTAAGTATTTTAAATGCAAGAGTGAATGACGACTTCAACTTAAAATTATTTTCAGGGTTAGAGTTAGGTAAACAATCGGGCATTGATTGGTTAAAACATGAACTAAAATTAGAAAACGAAAAGTAAGCCTTTTTACTAGAGTTTGTTGATCTCCTGTCATTCATTAAGTTTATTTAATCCAGTAAAACACAATAGGTGCTCACCTTGGTTATGAAGGTTATATTGAGAACACAGTTCAAATTATGTAACAACAGGTAAAGTTAACTCGAATAAGTCGTAAAAAAAACAGTACTCATAAGTACTGTTTTTTTTGATTAAAGTTTAGCTTAAGCGATAATTCGCCAGCAACTAAAACATCGTCAACAATCTATAAAAGATCTAATACTTTTACACAACGCTGTGATGTTTCATGAGCTTTTTTAATAGCTTTAACGGCTTGTGGTTTCATATCAGCATATGTTTCTACTAGCTTAGCTAACGATTGCTCGCTTTGTGGTGTGCAGTGCGCTGGTAGCATTCTTCCTGTAAAATTACCTAATAAAGCTAAGTCACCTTTTTCGTTTAGTTTAGCAATATGCTCAACAATTCGTGCTTTATAAGGCTTTTCTAGCTCAGTTTGTTCCGCAGGAAATAAACCAAACATAATAAAGCGTAAGGTTGCTAGTTTTAAGTTGTTAGGGTTTTCTACCACTTCTTTAAACCATTTAGCTTTAACTTCGGCAACAGGTCGTAAAACTTCTGAATAAATCGCATATTTACTACCTTTGTCAGACGTGTCGTTAGCGCTTTCTGCATCCAATAATGCTTTGTAATCTCCAAATTCGAAGCGATTGAGTCTTGCAACTATTCTCCAACGCTTGTCTTGATCAATGGTTAATCCATCAAGAGTAATATCACCATTGAGTACTTTTTCAAGATTACTTAGGTGATCAACCGATTTAGCAAAATAACTGTATTCTATGTACCAAAGCTTCTGTAAATCAGATTTTGGCTCGGCACTTTTCGCTAAATGCCATAATAAGTATTCAACTTCACGGTATAGTGCTGAATAATCAGTTTGGCCTAAGTGGGTTGATGTGTCTAAATAACGCATAGCGTTTATTAAACTGTCTACCATTTTTTTCGCTACGTTGTAGTCTTGCTCTTTATGTAGGTTAACAAGGGCAAAATTAGCAAATGTATCCGCAGATAAAATGCCGTCGTCAACACTGTCTGACAAGCTTTGCCATAACATTAAGCGCATGGTTTTACTTTCAATGTTGTTGATATGTTGTTTTACACTTTGTTGAGATTTTTCATCAAGTATTACTTTAACGTAACCCCAATCGCCTTCATTCGGATAAACCAAATCAGGACAAGCTTGTCCTACGGCTTCTTTTATTTGTGTTGACTCACCTTTATATAAAACAGGAATTGCTTTAGTTAAACTCATTTGAGAGCCGTTGTATGAATACAAACCTAATTGCACGCGCTGCTCTCTAAGTGTTGGGTAACCTTCTGGGGCTGTTTGGTTAATCGTTAATGAGCTAATTTTTTCGCCATCACATTGGTAATCAACGGCAATACTGTTTAAACCAGCTTGATATAACCAGTCTTGTGTCCATTGTGACAAATCTTTATTAGCCGCCTTACCTAATTCATCCATAAAATCTGAAAGCTCAGTATTTTTATATGAGAATTTTTTCAGGTAATTGCTTACACCAATACGGAAGTTTTCTTCACCTAAATAATAAGGTAATTGCTTAAGCACTGAAGCGCCTTTTCCGTAGGTAATGCCGTCAAAATTAGCCATTGCTTCACCGGTAGACGCTACAGGTAATTCAATTGCATGGGTATTGACTGAATCGTCAGTTTCATAAGCCCATTGCTTAGTGCCTGAATAAAATACGTCCCAGGTGTTTTCAAAGTCACTACCCTTATCAAGAGCTAAATATGCCATGTAAGTAGCAAAACTTTCGTTCAACCATAATCCATTCCACCAACGCATAGTCACTAAATCTCCAAACCACATATGTGCCATTTCGTGAGCTATTACCATAGCTAGATCCATTTTTTGCTCGGTAGATTTTTCTCCACGAGCAACAAATCGTTCACTAAAAGTAACTGCGGCTACATTTTCCATCGCGCCTGAGTTAAAGTCTGGGGCAATAATTTGGTCGTATTTTTTAAATGGGTATTTTACGCCAAAATATTCATTGAAAAACTTAAAGCTTTGTTTCGTTGGCGTAAACCAATCTTCTGTTGTTATATATTCAGACAAGCTAGTACGTACAAATAAGCGCAATGGAATGTCTTCATGCTCGTCTTCATGTTTATCTTCCCATACTACGTAGTCGCCTGCGTGTAATGAAAATACATAAGATGAGAATTTATCGCTCGTCGGGAATGTCCAATGATTTGCGCCGTCTACTTCTTCAATATTACTTTCGCGGGTAGAAGTAATAACTTTCCACTGTTTTGGCGCTTTCACGTCAAGTGTGTAGGTTGCTTTTAAATCTGGTTGGTCAAAATGCGGAAATAATTTGTTTGCATCGTAAGGTTCAAAATCAGTGTATAAGTATACTTCAGAATTTTCTGGGTCAACAAAACGATGTAAACCAGAACCATCGGTAGCGTAAGCGCGGCTATAATGTACTGTTACTTTATTTTTTCCTGCACTTAATAACGCTTTATTAATGGTAATAAAAAAGTTGCCGTAACGAAATTCAACCTCTTCTCCATTGACCATTACAGATTCAACTTCACCTCGGTTGAAGTCGATAGTTAAATCGTTTGTATTATTTTTCATCAAATCAAAAGTGATTTCTGATACTCCTGAAAAATCCGTTTTTTTGTCATCAAGCACTACTGACAACTTATACGATACATTACTAACTTGCTGGGCTCGCACTACTGCATATTCTTCAAGCAACGATACACTTTGCACACGCTCAATAGTAGGTAAGCTCTCTTGGTTATTTTCAACCATTTTGGAGTGGTCGCAGCATCCATACAGCAGAGATACAGAACAAACCGCAGCCCAAAGTGGCGCTTTAGCTAAATTTTTGATCTTCATTTATTATTACTCTTTCATTTATAAAACTTATCTACGCTATTTATACCATATGTAAACGCCTTGTTTCTTTAAATTAACTTAATATTTACGTTATCGGTCGCATTTGTAAAACTTTCATGTTTTCTTAGCCTTATAAACAAAACAGGCGATTGCCAAGCCTAAAAGTTCAATGTTATGCTGTTTGATAATAATAATTATAAAATATACATTGCTATAGGAAGTTTTTATGGAAATTAAGGTTAATGGCACAACGTATTCTGTTGATGTTCAAGATGATATGCCTTTACTGTGGGTTTTACGAGATGAGCTTGGTATTCGTGGCCCAAAATATGGATGTGGTATAGCAATGTGTGGAGCTTGCACTGTTCACATAGGAGACACACCGGTACGTTCTTGTTCGTTTCCGGTTAACCAAGTTTTTGATGACATTACAACAATTGAAGGTAGCCCGTCCTTATCCGTTACAGAGGCACCTACAACTCTGAACACCGTGCAAGAAGCATGGATTGAACATCAAGTCGCTCAATGTGGTTATTGCCAACCAGGCCAAATAATGTCGGCTGTTGCTCTATTAAATAATAATTCGTCACCCACAGATGAAGATATTGATATAGCAATGTCGGGTAACCTATGCCGCTGTGGAACCTACCCTCGTATTCGTGCAGCAATTAAAACTGCTGGTAATCGTATTATTGACCAAGCAAGTATTATTAAATTGAGTGGTGTTAATAATGGGTAAACTAAAAACATTCACCCGTCGTAGTTTTCTTATTGGTTCATCTGCAATCTTAGGAGGTATCGCCTTTGGTTACTATCAATATAAAAAACCGCAAAAAAATCCTCTAATTGGCAAAACTAAGCTGGGTGAGTCTATTTTAACGGCCTATATAAAAATAGACCAAAGCGGTGTAACTATAATCACCCCAAGAGCTGAAATGGGGCAAGGCGTACATACAACACTAGCGGCACTTGTTGCCGAGGAGTTAGACCTAAATTGGCAAGACATAAAAGTTGAACATGGACCTGCATCAGCCACTTACCATAATGCTGCAGTTTTAGCTGAAGGTGTGCCATTTGCACCAACCGACCAAGGTGTTTTAGCGAGTACGATTCGTAGCTTTACCAAAGTACCCGCTAAATTTTTAGGTATGCAAATTACGGGAGGATCGTCTTCCATTGTTGACGCATTCGACAAAATGAGAATAGCAGGAGCTACCGCCAAAGCTGTGCTTATAGAAGCCGCTGCGAATGAGCTTATTGTTAAAAAATCGTCACTATTTACCTATCAAGGGCATGTGGTTTGTCACGACGGAAGAAAGCTCTCTTATAGCGAGTTAGCTGAAAAGGCACAATCAATAGAACCGCCACAAGAAGTTGAGCTTAAAAAACAAGTTGATTGGAAACTACTAGGTAAATCATTACCACGTGTCGACATGGTAGAAAAATGTACAGGTAAAGCCGAGTTTTCAATTGATATTCACAGCGATGACATGTTGTTTGCGACCGTTAAAATGAACCCCAATTTGGGCGCTAAGCTTAATTCTTATGATGCTGCGCAAGCTAAAGCAATGCCAGGTGTTAAAAATATAGTTCAGCTTGGCAACAAAGGTATTGCCGTTATTGCCACAAATACTTGGTACGCGATGAAAGCGGCTAATAATATTTCATTCGATTGGGAAAAAGCGAGCTACCCACATAGTTCAGCTGAAATATTTGAAACCATTGAAAATAGTTTCGACGAAAACCTATTAGACAGTACCTTTAAAGAAGAAGGTAATATTCAATTAGCATTAAACCCTAGCATAGCCGATCCAATATCAGGTGAATATAAAGTACCTTATTTGGCACACGCCACTATGGAACCTATGAATGCTACGGTTTTAATAGGTGATTACCAAATTGAAATTTGGGCTGGTAACCAAAACCCAACGCAAATAGTAAAAGAAGCTCTTGAGCTAACGTCTTTCGATGAAGATCACATTATCGTACACACCACTTATATGGGTGGTGGATTTGGAAGACGTGCAGAAATGGACTTCATTAAATACGCCATTAATATTGCTAAGCATTCAATAGGTAGGCCGGTTAAAGTCACTTGGTCGCGTGAGGAAGACACCACACATGATTACTATCGCCCTTCTGCCGTAGCTAAATTTAAAGGGGTTGCTACCAGTCAAGGTATTCAAGTACTTGATTTACAAATTGCTTGTCCATCGGTATTAACATCGCAAATGGCTAGAGTAGGTATTCCTTTGCACGGCCCTGATATTTCAATCGTTCAAGCGGCATGGGAGCAACCTTACAATATTGAAAATTACTTAGTACGTGGATATCGCGTACCCGAAATGCTTCCTATAAGCTCCTGGCGCTCAGTTGGTGCTTCACAAAATGGCTTCTTTCATGAAAGTATGATTGACGAATTAGCCTTTCAAGGAGGTATAGATCCCCTTACTTGTCGCTTAAATTTGATCAGCCATAAACCAAGTAGATTAGTGATACAAAAAGCAGCTGAAATGGCCAATTGGGATGTTAAGCGCCCTGATAATATCGGATTAGGTATCGCTTTCACGCTTTCATTTGGTGTACCTGTTGCAGAAGTTGTTGAAGTTGAAAACACACCGAACGGCATCAAAATATTAAACGTGTATGCGGCAGTTGATGTGGGTATTGCGTTAGATCCTCGTAATATTAAAGCTCAGGTAATGTCTGGCATTATTTTTGGGTTATCTGCAGCCGTTATGGGTGAAATTACCGTAAAAGATGGCAAGGTTGAGCAAACTAACTTCCATCAATACGACGCTTTACGCATGAACCAATCTCCAAACATTGAAGTAGAAGTGCTTGAAAATGGTGAAAAGATAAGAGGCATAGGTGAACCTGGTACACCTCCAGCAGCTCCTGCTTTAGGCAATGCTATTTTCGCAGCCACTGGTAAACGTATTAGAGAACTACCATTTAATAAATCGATAACGTTTGTTTAAAAGCTCAATCACTAAATATGAGCTTTAACTATTCAGCCTCAAAAAAAGAACGTACCACAGAGGCTACATAGAACACTGAGAAAATATCGCACTTTATTTTCTCAGTGTAGTGCAGCGGTTCGGTGGTGATTATCTAAATTCTGAATAGCTAAAAACTTTATTGTTAAATGCTTTAACTTCTTATAGATTCTATGTGCTTAACTCCACCCTCACCTATCTCATCCCAACAGGCTTTAGACCCTACCCAAATATGATGTTTAACTTTTAAACCGGTTATGTCATTAGGCAATAAACCCGCTGGAATATACATCCGTTGGTCATCATTTTTCCCTGGTAAGCTTGAACCACAGTGAGTACAAAAACTAGTTTGCCAATCGTGCTCAGGATTATTCCAGGTTTTAATATACTCTTCTCCTTGTAACCAGCTAAAGCTTTCATTGGCAGTTACTACCACAGCAATGCCATTAGCTCCTGTATTACGACGACATATAGAGCAATGACAAAAATATATGTCTTTTATCTGGTTAGATATTTTAAAAACAACTTCACCACAATTACACTTTCCTAACGTCATTTAACCTCCGAAAACACTTCGTTAATTCCCTTGTAACATTTACTCATTCACCATTTATTACACATAAAAAAACACCCATCAGGGTGTTTTTAAATGCTAATAACGTTAAACTAAATTAGGTTCTTCTACGAAAACCTAATAACGTCAATATAAACAATAGTCCAAATCCTAAGCTCGCGCCTTGTCGTTCAACTTTCTCGTCTACATCAACATCTCCTGAGCACTCAACAATTTCACCTGATGGAATTGGCGTCATTTTTACAGCTCTTGCGACTTCAGTAATATAAACATCACCATTGTCATCAAGAACCTCATCACCGTTACTGTCTGTAGCATTTACTCGAACAATAACCGTTGCAAATATTTCATTATTTTCATTGATTTTACTTGCATCAACTATGGTTGTTGTATCTTTATCATCGCATGAAATATAATCATTTAAATCAGTAAATAGATCCGTACTAATATCATAAATAAAGCCATGAGTTCTTCTCGTGCTGGTCGTTGTTTCAACTTCCCCACTACCAACAATCAACCCTTGATCGTTTATAGAGTTAGCCCAGCTAGCACTGCCATTGAAAAAGCCTTCTGGTACGGTCATTTCCATGTTATCTACTTCAGTAGTATCAATATAATAGAATTCATTACGTTGCCCATTATGCATATAACCGGTAGCAATATTATTATTATTAATATCTGTAGCACGTGATCCAAAGTGATCTGTTCGATCAGGGTTTAAATCAACCACTCGGTCATCTTTAAATACAACAGCATATGTTGTCAATCTACTTTGAGTTTGACTTGGGTTAGTCACATTTTCGTTAGCCCAACCATCTGCGTAACCTACAATGATGCCATTGTCGTTAACCGCTTGAGCAAAACTACTCACCGCTCGTAAATCATCTTCATGCGGGGTTATTAAATTACCTAAAGTTTCTTGTGATGTAATTTGACCATTTGAACCAATAACCCAACGATACCCTTCTATCGAATAAAGAGAGCCTCCATTTAAATTTGCATTGATACAAACAATTGCTGGTACTGTGGCTGTGTTTTCTTCTAAGTTACAATCGGTTTCAATGTTATCAATTGAACTAGTAAGAGTTTCAGAAATACTCGTACTTGCGTATCCTATCGCCACACCAGTTTCGCTAATATCAGAAATAATCGAAATACCACCGTATGATGATTCTGGTGGAATTAAAGGAATAATGGTTTCGCCTTTATCTAACGAATAAAACGCTCTATTGGAAAAATCTCTTAACCAATATGTTTCAATATCTCCATCCGACTGTTCTAACTCGAAAGGTAAATAAGGTGCTGTTCCGCTACCAAATATCCAGCCACTATCAGTAATACCCGTGACCTGATCTTGTGTTGAGCGAGTTAATGTGTCGGTTCCTTCGAACGTAGTATCAAATATAACCAGCTCTTCGGTGGTTCCTGTTAAGTTGATTAACGAACTTAAATTACCATTTTTCTGATATAAACTGCTTCCAGATACTGTTTCTAAAAAGACTAGAACCCATTGATAATCGTTATCTGTTGGGTTTCCTGCTTTTAAAGCAGCTTCATCTTCTATGTTTTCTAAACTAGAAACGTTTTCATGCTGCAGTTCTGCTAGGGCAATGATAGAGTCAAAATTTTCTTCTGTTAGGTATTGATACTGAACAGGGAATTCTTTAAATCCACTACCAAGTAAAACGCTTTCGCCATGAATATTTTGATCGACTGCTTCTGTATTTTCATGTGTGTCTATAGCATTAAACTCTTCAATGCTATAAGTGGCAGCGTTCGCGTTAGATAAAGCAAATGCGGTAAAAATACTTAGTGATAATACGTTTTTTACTAATTTTTTCATTAACTACTAAACTCTCAATTTTTATTATGATTCGTCTAACTCTTGCCATCTAGCATAAGTCGCTTCAAGCTTGGACTCTGTTTCTTCAAGCTGGTTCAATGTTTTCTTGGTATAACTTTCATCGTTATTAAAAAAGTCTGGTTTATTAACCTCTTCCTGCAAGGATTCGACTAAAGTTTCTAACTCTTCAATCTGTAAAGGTAGCGCTTCTAGCTCCCTAGTTTCCTTAAACGACATTTTTTTCTTTTCTGGTTGAGCTTTTGGCTTTACGGCAGTTTCTTTTTTTACTTCTTTAACATTACCCGCAAGGCGTTTTCTCTGTTCATCTTTGTAGGCTACATAACTGTCTACGTCGTCGTAACCACCTACAATATGTGTAATATGTCCTGTACCGTCAAAATACATACAGGTATTAACACAGTTATTTACAAAATCTCTATCATGGCTAACTAAAATAACGGTTCCTGAGTAATTTGCAACGACTTCTTCCAATAATTCAAGCGTTTCTATATCTAGATCGTTTGTTGGTTCATCTAAAATAAGTAAATTACTTGGGCGTAAAAATAGTCTTGCTAATAATAGTCTGTTCTTTTCACCACCCGATAATGCCTTAACAGGAGTTCGTGCACGCTTAGGACTAAATAAGAAGTCTTGTAAGTAGCCAAGTACATGACGAGTTCGACCATTAATGGTAACTTCTTGTTTACCTTCTGCAACCGTGTCTTGAACGGTTTTGTTTAGATCTAGTTCTTCTCTGTGCTGATCAAAGTAGGCAATTTCTAAATTAACACCACTTCGCATTTTTCCTGAAGTCGGTTGAATTTGATCCATAATCAATTTAATTAACGTTGATTTACCTGTACCGTTAGCACCAATTAGGGCAAGACGATCACCTCGAACCATCAGCAAATCAAGCGATTTAATAATAGTTTTATCGTCAAACGACATGTTTAAGTTTTCACATTCAAACACAAGTTTACCAGAACGATCACCATGCGTTACTTTAATGTCGCCTTGTTTCTTCACATCTCGTCGTTGTTGTCGTTCTGCTCTTAGTTTTTCTAATGAGCGTACTCGTCCTTCATTACGGGTACGTCGTGCTTTTATCCCTTGGCGGATCCAAACTTCTTCTTCAGCGAGTTTTTTATCAAACAATGCATTTTGTGTTGCTTCTACTTGAAGGTCATGCTGTTTTTGTTCAATATATTCGTCGTAATTTCCAGGGTAACTGGTTAACTTACCACGGTCTAAATCCAGTATACGAGTCGCTAATCCTCTAATAAATGCCCTATCATGACTAATAAATACGATAGTCCCTTGATAATCTTTCAAAAATTGCTCTAACCAAAGTACGCTGCTTATATCTAAATGGTTAGTGGGTTCGTCTAGTAATAATACGTCGGGTTCTTTAACTAGTGCTTTAGCTAATGCTAATTTACGTAACCAACCACCAGATAAATCACTTACCATTTTGTCTGCTTCTAAAGACAAGGTAGATAAAGCTTTGTCGATACGCTGTTCGTCTTGCCATGCGTTAGCTTGATCAAGTTTTTGTTGTACGTCAGCTAATTTATTTAAATTATCTTCAGATGGATCTTCAGTAACTACGTTTATTAAATGATGATACTGCTTAAGTAGTTCTGCATTTTCTTCAACGCCTTGTGCCACATAATCAAATACGGTCATATCACAAGACTCTGGTGGATCTTGTTCTAGCATTGCAAGTTGTACGTTATTAGAGATAAGCATTTGCCCATCATCTAGTGTTTGCATGCCATTAAGTATTTTTAATAACGATGACTTACCTGCACCGTTTCTACCAACTAAACACACACGCTCACCTGTTTTTATGGTGAGGTCGGCTTTATCTAAAATACTGTCTTCACCAAAAGCGAGTTCGCCTTGCGAAATTCGGATTAATTCCATCTGTTTATATCAACTCTTTTATTTGTTGCTGTGTAAACGGCCAAAACAATTTTTTTCCGCTTATTTGTTCGTTGTTGTCTAAGCGCTCAAGTACAGGAATACTCATTCCGTATAATTCAACGAGCTTATCATCTTCTACAATATCAATAACATTAATTGCTTTTGCATCAACAACACTATGGCACAGTTGAAGTGCGTCTTCGCATAAATGACACCCTTCACTACTGTACAAGTTAAACATTTTTTTATTTATCATTTTAGGGCCTGTTGCTCTTTCGAGTATGAATTTTGTTCAAATTAAAAGCGTTTTAATCAAGGAAAACGTTTTGTAACATAGTTATTCTATGTCATAAACGTTTGACGCAGAGTAAAGCGCTTTTAAATGAACCCTACGGGCAGCTTGAGTTTGCTCTTTTTACTGCGTTATAGTGATTTTGTGGGGAATAACCACACACCAATCACTATGCCTTGTATAAAAACCAAACGCATTGCTGAAAAAACATACCTGAAAGATCAACAGCCCCTAATTTCACATTAATTAAAGTGGGTTATTTACGTGTAATTAACCAACTGTTGTGAATATGCTTATTTCGTTGAAAATCTTTATCGCGTGTTTGCTCAGAAATATTAACGGCTTTAACGCCTAATTTTTCCATGGCATCAACATCAATTTTAAAATTACGTTTATTGTTGGTAAAAATTAACTCCCCACCTTGCGATAAAGACTTTAAACCATCACTAATAAGTTCTACATGATCACGTTGTACGTCAAACGAGTCTTCCATACGTTTTGAATTAGAAAATGTTGGCGGATCGATAAACACAACATCAAACGTTTGTTTGTTGTTTTTCAGCCATTTTAAACAGTCCGCCTGTACAAATTGATACTTATGACCAGACAATTTATTCAGATCAAAGTTATCCTGCGCCCAATCCAAGTAGGTTTTCGACATATCTACCGTTGTTACTTCGCTTGCGCCATGTAATGCTGCTTGCAATGAAACAGAACCTGTATAAGCAAACAAGTTAAGTAGTGATTTGTTTTTTGATTTTTGAGCAACAATTTGGCGCGTTTTTCTGTGATCCAAAAATAAGCCAGTATCAAGGTAATCCCATAAGTTTATTTTTAACTTCGCACCATGCTCATTTACCACAATTGACTGTCTGCTTTTATCAACCTTCTCGTATTGGTTTTTACCTTTTTGCTTAGCACGTGTTTTAAGCACTACTTTATTAGTAGGAATATCGAGTACTTTTGGCGTGAAGTAAATCACCTCTTGTAAACGTTTGGCAGCTTTATCTGCATCAATGGTTGATGGAGCAGCATATTCATGAATAACTACGTATTCATTATAAATGTCGATAGCTACGTTATATTCTGGAATATCTGCATCGTATAAGCGGTAACATTCAATCTGCTCTTTCTTGATCCAATTTTTAAGATTCTTTCTATTTTTTACTAAACGATTAGCATAAGCCGAGTCTTTTTGATCAAAATCTATTTGAGGATTCGTTGCATCTTTTGCCGTTTGCTTTTCGTCCATGTTGTATAAAGCTAATTGACAATCTAATGGGCCGTTCTTAAATTTATAGCGTTTAAAGCTCGCTAATTTTAACAAGCTAAGTAATTCAACATTACCCGTTAAAATAGCAACGCGCCAATCCATAAACTGTGTTTTAAGTTTTTTACCAAATAAAGCAAAGTTTTCAACTAATTCAGGAAGCTCACCAATACGTACCCCATATGGAGGGTTAAATAAAATAGTTCCTTCTTTACCGAACGAATTATTCAGCTTATTAGAGTCTTTACATGAAAAATCGATGTATTGCTGAAGTTTAGCTGTACGGGCATTCTTTTGAGCGGTGTGAATAACACGGCTATCAATGTCGTTACCAAACACTTTAACTTTTACATTTTCTAAACCGGTGTTTGTTGCTTCAACCGCTTTCTCATAGGTAGCGTCCCAAAGAGCCGTATTATGGTTAAGCCAGTTTTCAAAACCCCATTGAGTTCGTTCTAAACCTGGTGCAACACCTGCAGCCATAGCTACAGCTTCAATTAATATAGTACCTGAACCACACATTGGATCTAATAGTGGTTTAGTCGTATCTTTTAACCAGCCAGAACGTTCTATAATTGCAGCGGCTAAATTTTCTTTCAACGGTGCAGCACCACTATTTTCACGGTAACCACGTTGAAATAATCCACGGCCTGAAAAATCTAAATAAATCACAATTTGGTTACGTAACAATCTCGCTTGAAAACTAATATCAGGATTTGATTTCTGAACAGTTGGGCGTTCCATGTCGTTATCACGGAAATGATCTACAACAGCATCTTTTACCGTTAAACCACCAAATTGGGTATTTCTAATTTCTTCATTCTGACCAACAAAGTCGATTGCAAAGGTGTCTTTATTTGAAAAGATTTCTGACCAGTTGATTAATGACGCGGCTTTAAATAGTTCATCCTTGTTATTTGCATCACCTTCGCCCAGCTTTAATAGCACTCTAGATGACAATCTAGTCCATAAACTAATATGGTAACCTTGCTCTAGTGTTGCTGAGAAATAAACCCCTTCAGGTTTTTGTACAACATTATCTCCTCCTAAATTCGACACTTCTTGTGCGAGTAGAACTTCAATGCCGGGAGATGTTAATGCTAAAAATTGATACATGGGGATTGTCCAGAATGATTTGTGGTCGCGATTATAAACAAGAACCTCTGTCATACCAAGTCTATTACGTTATTTCTCACTCATCGAAATTGACTTAAATGGTATTATTTAACCTATTGCGATATTTAAACGTAATATAATCGAAATGAACAGCGCATGAAAAGCGCACAAATATTAGCAAAGGTACATTTAACACCCTGTCTGATAAACAACCAACAATCATAAATGCATCACAATGCCCATTTTTACACCGGCTTTCGTACGATAAACTATCTCATTAAATTTATATGACTTTTTTTGTGAAAAGCGATTGCATTATGCCGAAGGTATCCTTACTATACGCCTCGATTTCAGGGAGCTAATTAATTAGCAACCTAGTTCTTTTAGAATGAATGAAAACTTCTAAGGCTTGTTTAAGTGTTATACTTAAACCATTCGGACGCGGGATGGAGCAGCCTGGTAGCTCGTCGGGCTCATAACCCGAAGGTCGTCAGTTCAAATCTGGCTCCCGCAACCAATTCTTCTATATTAGAATTAAAATAATATAACGGTTTAAGGAAACGACCTTGGTCGTCAGTTCACTCTTTTCAAAATAAGTGGCTCC